>Ga0157378_10000241_pt1 | contig 53256 bp, 49 predicted proteins | sample M65metaG_FD_115309 | JGI IMG/M metagenome (GOLD analysis project Ga0157378, IMG submission 115309) | Miscanthus rhizosphere microbial communities from Kellogg Biological Station, Michigan, USA - M6-5 metaG | ecosystem: Host-associated > Plants > Roots > Rhizosphere > Soil | place: USA: Michigan... | reverse complement strand
GCTGCGAAAGAAGAAGGAATGCTGTTCCTCCGCGAATCGGCGCTCCGGAAAGTGATGAACGGACAGACCACGTTGCGCGAAATCAACAAGGTCACCTTCGTGGAGTGATATGGCGCGTTCCTTTCCACCTGATGTCGTCGTCCTCGACAGCGATTCTCTGATCCACGCCCGCGTCGGCCGCGGGCGGAAGGCGATGCAGATCCTGCAGGCGAAGAGCTACACGCTGCGCGACGACGTGTTCGTGCCCGGCGTCGTGAGTCCGCAACTGCAAAACGAGGCGGTCTTCGCCGAAGTCCTGCGCCGCATGAAGCTCGAAACCGGAAAGTGGGACAAGGTCTCGATCCTCCTCCCCGACTCCTGGTTCCGCATGAACATCATCGAGCTGCAGGCGCTCCCCGAGCGGGCGAACGAAGCGGCGGAAGTGATCCGCTGGAGCCTGCGCCGGACCATGCCCATCGATCCTTCGACGCTGCGGATGTCGTACGAAGTGCTCAGCCGCACGCCGCCGAAAGTGCTCGCGGTCAGCGCCGTCGAGGAAACCCTCGCCGCCATCGAGCGGCAGTTCGAAGCGGCCGGCATCGAAGTCATTCTCATCGAGCCGGCGGGCCTCAACATCTGGAACGCCGTCACCGCCCGCGAAGCGGTCACCACGCGCGACCGCATCTTCTTCTACGTCCGCGAAAACGACTTCACCACTGCACTCTTCCGAGGAGGCGTGCCGCTGTTCATCCGCTCGCGTAATTTGAATGGACATCGCACGCTGCAGCAGGAGATCAAGCTCTCCGCGACCTATCTGCGCGACAGCCTGCAGACGACCTCGATCGAAAGCTGCTACGTCGTTGGAAACGGCATCAACGGCGAAGTCACCGCCGCCATCGCCAGCGAGTTCTCGGCGCCGGTTCGCAAGGTCGTTCTTCGCGATGTGGCCGAGCAGACCTCGGGTGGCGACGCTGCTGCATACGAAGCGGAGCTCACCGCGGCCACAGGAGTTTTCACAGGGTGAAACCGATCCATCTCAACCTCGCCTCGCGGCCCTTCCGCGATTACCGCCCGGTGTATGCCGTGGTCGTGGCCATGGCCCTGCTGACGGCCTTCCTGGCCCTGAACAACGTCGACACGTTTCTCCGCTACCGGACCGAGACCAAGACCACGCGAGCAAACATCGACAAGCTCGAACAACAGATCGCCGATGAACAGAAGCAGTCCGAGACGCTCACCCAGCGCCTGCGCGGCGTCGACCTCAAGCTCCTGGCTTCGCAGACCGAGTTCGCGAACGCGCAGCTCGCCGAGCGCGCCTTCTCCTGGAGCGAGTTGCTCGACCGGCTCGAGCGCGTGCTGCCGTCGGACGTGAAGCTGCAATCTGTGGCGCCGTCGTTCTCGAAAGACGGGCTGGTTCACCTTTCGATGACCTGCATCACCAAGACCGGCGACGGCCTCACCGCCACCATCAACCGGTTCAACGGCGACCCGCACTTCGCCAACGCCTTCCCCACCAATCAGACCTTGTCCGTTGGCGAGTACCGCATCACGCTCGGTGTCGACTACAAGCCGTCGATCGCCAGGAGGGTTGAATGATCTGGCGCGAGAAGCGTGTCCTCCTGATCGTTCTCGGCCTGCTGCTGCTGGCCAACACGATCTTCTTCTTCACCCACCGGGTGCAGTACGTCAGCCGGCTGGAAGATCTCGACGCGCGGCAGGAGCAGGTCACCGCGCAGCTCGATCAGGCCCGCCACGCCCGCGTCACCTCGCAGCAACAACTGGCCGCCTACAAGAAAGTACAGGCCGACCTTCAGGTGCTCTACAACGAGCGCTGGTCGACGTCGATGATGCGCCTGACGGCGTTGATCGACGAAGTCCGCCGACTGGCCGCAGCCAGCCACCTCGAGCCGCCCAGCTATCAGTTCACTTCCGGCGAGAGCAAGAGCGCCACCGCCGCGAACACCAACACCAAGGGATCGATCGGCACCACCACGGTCGAGATTGCATTCACCGTGCAGGGGACGTATGAACAGGTGCGCCGCCTGATCAATCTGCTGGAGCTTTCCGATCAGTTCGTGATCATCGACGGCATCAGCCTCAACTCCAGCGCCGCGCAGGGCAACGTCGATAAGACCCTGACGCTCAACATTCGACTCAAGACCTTGTTCCGCGACGCGCGCAACGCACCGGCCGCGGCCAAACAGCTGTGATGGACTGGATGAACTGGAAAACCTGGACGACGATCGGCGTGATCCTCATCGCCGTTTTTGCCATCTACGCCTTCGCGCATGGCGGCGACGAAACCGCGCCCGCGCCGGCGGCGCCGCGCACGCCTGCCACCGTGCAGAAAGCGCGTGCCGCACAGGCCGCGAGCACGCCCGGCGTTCCCGTTCTGCACATGGAGTGGCTCGATTCCCAGAGCGGCAGTTACAGGATCGAGCGGAATCTCTTCTCCTTCCGCGAACCGCCGCCGAAACCGCCCGAGCCGCCAAAGGTCATCAAAGCTCCGCCTCCGCCTCCCGATCAGGACAAGGACGGGATCCCTGATTTCCGCGACAACTGTCCGACTCAGTACAACCCTGATCAGGCCGACGAGAATCGCAACGGCAAGGGCGACGTCTGCGACCCTGACTACGCGGAGTGGAAGAAGAATCAGCCGCCGCCCAGGATCCCGCCGCCGCAATTCACGCTGAAGTACATCGGCACCTTCGGGCCGGCGAACAATCCGATCGCGACCTTCAATGGCAACGACGGCGAGATCGTCAACGTTCGCGTCGGCGAGATCATCGACGGCAAATTCATTCTCCGCAGCATCGGCATCGAATCGGTCGAGATCGGCTTCGTCGGCTTCCCCGCCGACGAGAAAACGCGCGTGCCGCTCGCACAGTGACTTTTGTAAACAGCTACCGTCAGAGTGATCAGCAGATAACAGATGTCTGATCACCCAGGATTGAACGAATGAACCAGATGAAACTCGGAATTACAGCAATGGCGTTGTCGCTCGCGATGCTCTCGTGCACCAGCTACAACGCCTTCCAGAAAGCGAAGACGGCGGAAGAGTCGAAGGATTGGGACAAGGCCGTCACCGAGTACCAGAAGGCACTCGACGTCGACCCGCAGAACTCGCTCTACCAGATCGATCTTTCGCGCGCCAAGCTCGAAGCGTCCCGCGTCCATTTCCAGAAGGGCAAATCGCTGCGCGCCTCGGCGCTCAACGCCCGAGGAGAGGATCAGATCCGGTTGATGCAGCTTGCGGCCACGGAGCTGGAGCTGGTCATCAAGCTCGATCCGACCAACCAGTACGCCGCCGTCGAATACGGCAAAGCCGTCAGCGCGCTGCGCGACGCCGCGCTGGCCAGCCAGCCGGCCTCGATCGACGAACTGAAGAAACGGGCCAAGGCCAACATCACCAAAGCCGCTCCGCCGCAGCTCAATCCGACGTCCGATCAGCCGATCTCGCTCTCCTTCCCGCACGAGACGCCGGTCAAGGAGATCTACAAAGCCCTCGGCAATGCCTTCGGCATCAACATCCTCTTCGATCAGGCCGTGAAGGATGACCGCATCGCCATCGAGCTGAAAGACGTCACCGCCCAGCAGGCCCTCGAACGCCTCATGCAGGCCGCCAATCATTTCTACAAAGCGCTCGACGAGAAGACCATCATCGTCGTCCCCGACAACCCGCAGGCGCGTCGCGACTATGAAGACCTGGTCATCCGCACGTTCTATCTCTCCAACGGCGACGCCGAGCAGGTCACCAACGTCGTCCGGACCATGATCGAGGCCCGTAACGTCTTCCCGCTCAAAGCGCTCAACGCCATCACCATCCGCGATACCGCCGACAAGGTGCGCATCGCCGAAAAGATCATCGAAGCCAACGACAAAGCGAAAGCCGAGGTCGTCGTCGACGTCGAACTGCTGCAGATCGATCTCGACAAGCAGCGTGACATCGGCGCCGTCGTGAACGGACTCGGCGGCACCCTGGCCACCACCGGCTCGGTCGACGACAAGGGCAATCCCATTCCCGGAAGCCTGGACACCCTTCGCGGCATCCGCAGCGCCAACCTGGTCTTCACCATCCCGTCGATCGCCTACAACCTGGTCAAGAGCGTCGGCAACACCGAGACGCTGGCCAACCCCGAGTTGCGCATCTCCGAAGGGGAGAAAGCCACGCTGCACATCGGTCAGCGCGTTCCCGTGCCGGTGACCACCTTCACCACCGGCGTGCAGAACGGAACGCTCGGCAGCCTTCCGGCGACGTCGTTCCAGTACCAGGACATCGGTATCAAGGTGTCCATGGAGCCGCGCGTTCACCACAACGGCGAGGTCACGCTGAAGCTGACCGTCGAAGTCTCCGACATCGCTGCCGCGGCCACCGCCGACGCACCGCCGTCGTTCAACACCCGCACGATCGAAGCCCCCATCCGCCTCAAAGACGGCGAGACCAACTTCCTGGCCGGCCTCATTCAGCAGACCGACCTGACGTCGAGCCAGAAGACGCCGTTCCTCGGCGACATCCCCATCCTGGGCCGGCTCTTCACCAAGGATCACTCCACGCGGCATCGCACGGACCTGATGCTGACCATGACCCCGCACATCATCCGCATGCCGGACATCACCGAAGACGACATGGCTCCGATGTGGGTGGGCACGCAGAGCAACCTGAGCTTCCGCGGTCTTTCGCCGCGCCTGGAGTCGCAGACGACCGCCGATCCCTTCACGCCGCGCGGCGCGCAGCAGTTCAACGCCACCGTCGATAGCGATGGCAATCCGATTCCGCCGGCGAACCGGGTCACGCCGGGAACGGGACCGACCGATCCATTCCGCGGCCGCAATACCGCGCCAACGAATCCGAACACTCCGAATCCTCCTCCGCCGCAGCCGCCACCGCAGCCGCAAAGCCAGCTTTCCCCCTCTACCGGCACTCCGCTCGTCGCGGAGGCGGCGATGGCCACCATCGCCGACAACACCGGCCTCTCCCCGCGCATCCAGCCGCAGCCGATGCGCATGGCCTTCAAGCCGGGCGAGGAGAAGCTATGGAACGTCGCGGGGATGGATCTCGATGGCCTGACCACGCAACAGCTCATGCTCCATTACGACCCACACACGCTCGATGTGAGCGAAGTGGTCTTCGGCCCGGCGCTGGTCGTCGATCCAAAGACGCCGCCGGTGGCGACGATCGATCGCGAGCACGGCACCGTGCGGATCATCTCGTCGAACGGCAAGCCGCTGCAGTTCAACAATGGCGGTGGTGACATCGCCCAGCTGCGGGTACGCGGTGCCGCTCCGGGCGAAACCTTCCTCGTGCTCGAGAACCCGAACCTCACCAACGGCACCGGCTCGCTCGTCAACGCCTCGGTGTCGGGAGGCCGTGCAAAGGTCGACTGATGGACGCCCCCAGCCGCAGCAGTGCCGGATTCACCGTCGCGGAACTGATCACCGTCGTGGCGATCGTCGGCATCCTCGCCTCGGTGGCGATGCCGCTGGCGAACTTCGGCATCCGCCGGCAGAAGGAGATCGAGTTGCACGAACGGCTGCGCCGGATCACCGAGGCCATCGATCGCTATCACGAGCTGGCCCAGCAGCCCGCGGGAAGTCCGGGCGGTCTCAAGGAACTACCGAACATTGACCAGGGTCCATGGCCGAAGGATCTCGAAACGCTGGCCAAACCCATCGAGCTCAATAGCGGCCAGAAGGTTCGGTTGCTGCGCGACCGCGACCTCATCGATCCGATGACCGGAAAGCCGGAATGGAACACTCTCTCCAGCGACGACGATCCCGACTCGCAATCGGGCAACGAAAAGAACGTCTACGAGATTCATTCGAAGTCGACCGCGCCGGCATTGGACGGCAAGACCCATTACAACGAATGGTGATGATGAGTGGCCAGTGGTTAGTGGCCAGTCGCCAGGACGCAAGAACCAACTGACCACTGACCACTGACCCGAGGCAACCCATGAAACGACGCAAACAACAGTCAGGCTTCACACTCATCGAATTGATCGTCGTGGTCACGATCATTGGCATCCTCGCGGCCGTGGCCGTGTCCAACGTCAAGTGGGCGCAGACGAAAGCGCGTGAATCGGCGCTGCGCCACGACCTCTTCGAGATGCGCAAATCGATCGACGACTACTACGCCGACAAGCAGAAGTATCCCGAGAGTCTGCAGGCGCTCCAGCAGCAGCACTATCTCCGCAACATCCCCAAGGATCCGATGACCGGCAAGGCCGACTGGGAGGAAGTGCAGAACACGCCCGATCCTTCCGATCCGAACGCCATGCCCACCGATCCCGCCGCGCAGGCCGACAACTCCGCCCCCGGCATCTACGACGTACACAGTCAGGCCGCCGGCAATGGACTCGATGGCACACCGTACAAGAGCTGGTGAACCGGGGTTGCGGGGTCGCGAGGTTGCGCGGTCTCGCGGTAGCGCGGTCTTTGGGTTGCTCGGTTGCTCGGTTGCTGAGTTACCAGGTGCAGGGTCGCGGCATAACCCAGCAACCCAGCAACCCAGCAACCCAAACCGCGAGACCGCGAAACCGCGTAACCGCACAACCGCCGAAAAGGGCTTCACCCTTGCCGGCCTGCTCGTGATCATGACCATCATGATGATCGCCGTGGCCTACACCGTGCCGCGGATGTGGTCCACGGTCATGAAGCGCGAGCGCGAGCGCGAAACGCTCTACGCCATGCAGCAGTACGCCAAGGCCATCGCCGAGTTCCGGATCAAGAACAACGCCTACCCCACCTCGCCGCAACAGCTCAAAGACGCCCGCCAGCCGCGGATGATCCGCGGACCGAAAGGGGAGTTCACCGACCCGCTCACGGGCGAAGTGGACTGGCTGGTCATCCCGCAGGCCGCCGGTTCGGCACTTCCGCCATGCGCCGGCACCAACGCCAACACGCCGCCCGGTGTACAGCCGCCACCGCCTCCTCCGCCACCTCCTCCGTCGTCATCGGACAAGACCGACTCCAGCGGCACCAACCCCAACGCTACGCCGGGTCTCCCCGGCATCCCGATCAAAGACTACGCTGGCGGCCCCTTCATCGGCGTCCGTCCCAACGCCCACGGCAAATCGCTCATGACCGTCTGCAACGCCGACACCTACGAAGCCTGGGTCTACACGTCGGTCGATTACGATCGCGAGAAAGCGCTACGCATCGCCGCCGCCGGAACCTTCCTCTCCAACAGGCGCTGATTAACTCGCCGGACTGAGAGTCCGACCTGCGTAGTCCGGCCTGCGTTTGCCCACTACAATCCGCTCTCCAATGTCATCCAACATGAAAAACGTCAGCCGCTACGTCCTCCCCTCGGGGCTGACGATCATCATCGAGACTCTTCCCTATGTCCGTTCCGTAGCGCTCGGTTACTACCTGCGCAGCGGCTCCGCCGTCGAGTCGGAAGAGCACAGCGGCGCCTCGCACTTCCTCGAACATCTCGTGTTCAAGGGCACGGCCACGCGGTCGATGAGCGACATCGCCAAGGTCATCGACATCCTCGGCGGCGACGTCGATGCCTTCACCGGCAAGGAGTACACCTCCTTCTACTGCCACGTGCTCGACGAGCAGATGATGACGGGCCTCAGCCTGCTGACCGACATCGTCATCGCACCGCGCTTCACCGACGACGACGTCGAAGTCGAGCGCGGCGTGATCCTCGAAGAGATCAAGATGGTCGAAGACACCCCCGACGATCTCGTTCACGAGATCTTCGTTACCGCATTCTGGCCCGACCACCCGCTCGGCCGGCCGATTCTCGGCACCGAGGAGACCGTGAACCGGCTCGGACGGAAGCAGATCCTCGCCCATTACGACGAGACCTTTCATCCTTCGAACATGATCTTCTGCGCATCCGGCAATGTGCGCCCCGAGGAGATCCTGCCGTTCCTCGAGAAAACGTTCGCCACCGACACCAAGGCGCCCATCGCCCGCACCTGGTCCGCGCCGACGCCGGCACAGCACGTCATCCTTCGCGAGAAACGGGAGCTGGAGCAGGTTCACCTCTGCCTCGGATCGCGCGGTTTCCCGCAGCAGGGCGATGACCGCTACGCCGCGGCGATCTTCAACACCATCCTCGGCGGTGGGATGTCCTCGCGTCTCTTCCAGCGCATCCGCGAGGAGGCGGGCCTCGTCTACACGGTCATGTCGTACCACAACGCCTACGTCAACGGCGGCTACGAAGCGATCTACGCCGCCTGCGCGCCGAAGAACCTCAAACGCGTGCTGGACATGACCCTCGCCGAGATGCGCCTGATCAAAAGCGGCGGTGCCACCGCGGAGGAGCTCAGCGACGCCAAGCTTCATCTCAAGGGCTCGATCCTACTCTCCCTCGAATCGACCGTCAGCCGCATGTCCGGACTGGCGAGACAGGAGTACTACTTCGGCCGCCAGTATTCGCCCGACGAGATCACCGCCGCCATCGATGCCGTCACCCTCGACGACATCGCCAAGGTCGCGGCAACCATTGTCGATCCCGACTCTCTCTCGCTGACGCTGATCGGCAATCTGAAAACACCTGGCATCTCCACGGACATGCTGCGGCAGGCTGTGGCGTAATTTCCAGAGCGGATTGGCCAGCCTCTTGTGTATCTTTGCACCGAACAAGGAGGGCCACCGCCCATGCCCGCTCCCGTCATCGTTCCACGGGACAAGACTCTCGACCAGGCACTGAGCACTGGTCAGGTTTACATTCTCATCATCGGCTCGAGCCCGCGCGCGAATGAGCTGACCGCCGAAGCAGGCCGGATCAGCGACCGCGATGGCGCCTCAACGATCCGCTGCGCCGTTCAAGTGACTCGCGACGACGCCATCGGGCCGGTGCTGCGCCAGGAGATCGGCGAGACACCCGATCCGACGATCGTCACACTCAAGCGCGATGGAACGGTCGTTCGTGCCGTCGTCGACGATGGCGACATCGATCGCATCGATCTCGAAGATATGTTCATCGAAGCCGGAAGATGAGGCTACGTCTTCGATCTCGTATCGACGAATGACACTTCCACCCCTTTGTGAATGCGGTGCGAGACCTCCGACGCATCCCAGTTGGTCAGGCGCACGCAGCCGTGCGATGAGGCATAGCCGATCGAGTCGGGATCGGGCGTGCCGTGCATTCCGTAGTGCGCCTTGCTGAGGGCCATCCACACCACGCCGACCGGCGAGTTCGCTCCCGGGTTCATGTGGGCATCCGGCTCGCTGTCCGGAATCTCGTGATACAGCGTCGGGTCGTAGTGAAAGTGCGGCATCGGTGAAATTGCCACGACGTGCAGCGTCTCATCCGGTGACGGATCGTAGGTCGAGCCGAGAGTCGTCGGCGCGTGGAAGACCAGATTCCCGTTCGCGTCGAAGCCGTTGTAGGTGTTGCCCACGATGGAGATGACGATTTTGGCGATGTCCTGCTGATCCTGCGTCAGCGGTGCGCGAACGTTCGGAACGTTGATCGTTGCGCCGGCCTGAAGATCATTGATCTTCACCCCCGGATTCAGCAGCTCCAGAAAATCCTCGGTGCTGTGAAAGCGTTCGGCCAGCTCTTCGCGCACCGACTCGTAGCACATGCAATCGAGCTTCGCCTTCTCGTATGGGTCGTCCGGGATGTGGACGAACGGCCCCTTCAGATCATCCGCGGTCAGCGTGTACGGAACGAGGACCGGCACATCGCCGGCGGCCTGCGCCAGCGACTGGAACGTGGCGTCATCGACGTCGCCTGTCTCCGCGATTCCGTGCGCCCGCTGCCACCACCAGACCGTGATCGCCGAATTGCGGCCCCACCGTCCATCGATCGAACCGACCGAGAAGTGATTGCGATCGAGATACACCTGCGTGCGCAGCACCGAGGGGCCGCGGACGTCGCCGGTGATCGGAAGACTGACCGGCGCGCTGTTGATCGCACTGGCATCGAGCCCCTTGAACGACTCCTTCTTCCCGTGGACGATGTTGAGATTGGGCGCCTGCTGCTGCGTTACCTGTTGCTGCTGCAGCGCCGCCTGCTGCGCCGCCAGGCGCGCCGCCTCCTGAGCCCGGAACGACTGCAACTGCCGCCACTGCTGATCGAACCGCTGCTTCTCGATCTCCTGCGGCGTCAGCGCCGGCTCCTTCGCGCCGAGCGGCGTCGAGGCATCGAAGGTGTCGGCGACCTTCTGCACCACCTTCTGCGCCCGGTCTTTCGTCTCGTGAGCCTGTTCACGGCTGCAGGCCGCCACCATCAACATCGCCAGGATCGCCACTTCGATTCGTCGAGTCATGACGGTCTATAAAGCAAAGTTGGGGCCGTAGCGACGGAGCGCTGGTGCCGAGGTAGACTTTCGGCCGCTCCGAAAAATGATCACCTACCTCAAAGTCCGCAACCTCGCCATCGTCGAGGAGTTCGCTATCGAGCCGGGGGCGGGACTGAATGTGCTGACCGGGGAAACCGGGGCGGGGAAGTCGTTGCTGATCGACTCGCTGGAGTTTCTTCGGGGGGCGCGCGGGTCGACGGTGATGATCCGGGCGGGCGCGGACAAGATGGCCGCGGAGGCGGTGTTCGATGTGCCGCGGGAAGCGCATGATGCGCTCGACGAGCTCGGCGTCGATGCCGCGGATTCCGAGGTCATCGTCAAGCGCGAGATCGCCACGAATGGACGCGGGCGCGTGCTCATCAACGGATCGCCGCTCTCCGTCCGCGAGCTCGGCGGGGCCATGGACGCATTTCTCGAGATTCACGGCCAGCACGAGTCGAACGGGCGGGTGGCCGGGCAGGGATATCGGGAGCTCCTCGATGACTACGGCGATCACGCAGCGCTGCGCGCAGCAACGCGCGATGCGCACGGATCGTGGCGTGAGACCGCGGAACAACTGCGCGAACTGACCGACGCGCAGCGCGATCGCACGTTGCGGCTGGATCTGCTTCGGTATCAGATCGAGGAGATCTCCGCCGCCAAAATCGATCCGGCGGAAGAGGAAGCGTTGCGCGGCGAGCGGAGCATGCTGGCCAACGCGCGGCAGCTCGCCGAAGCGAGCAGCGGCGCGTTCGCGCTGGTCGATGATGATGAAAGCTCCGCGCTGGCCCAGCTCGCGCGCGCGCTGCATCTCGTGCAGCCGCTGGCCGGCGAGATCGCTGACATCGCGGCGATCAAAGGCGAGCTCGAAGACGCCATCTACCGCCTGCAGGAAACCTCGCGCGGTCTCTCCCGTCTCTCCGATTCCGTGCGTCACGATCCGGTACGGCTCGAAGAGATCGAGGACCGGCTGGTCACCATCGAGCGGTTGAAAAAAAAGTACGGCGGCTCCGTCGAAGCCGTGCTCACGCATCTCAGCGCCATCCAGGACGAGTTCGAGCGGCTCAGCGACTACGAGACCAGCGTCGACAAACTGCAGCGCATCGAGGAGCAGCGATTCGCCGCCTGGCGCAGCGCCGCGCAATCTCTCTCGGCTGCACGCAAAAAGGCGGCGAAGAAATTCGAGTCCGCCATCCAGTCGGAGCTGAATGATCTGGCCATGGAGCGGACCACGGTCAAAGTCGTCGTCGACGCCGCTGAGCCAACGCGCGAACACACCGCGGCGCATGGCGTCGACCGTATCGAGATCCTGATCGCCCCGAACCGCGGCGAGGAGCGGAAGCCGATGCAACGCATCGCCTCAGGTGGTGAGCTGTCGCGCATCCAGCTGGCCATCGCCGCGGCGCTGTTCAAGGCCTCGAACCGTTCCGCCGCGGCCACGCTGGTCTTCGACGAGATCGACGCCGGCATCGGCGGGCGAGTCGCCGAGGTCGTTGGAAGGAAGCTGCAGGAACTGGCGGCGGGGAACCAGGTCATCTGCGTCACCCACCTCCCACAGATCGCCAGCTTCGGCAGCACGCACTTTTTCGTCTGGAAGGAAGATGCCGCCGGACACACGCGCGCCCGCATCCGCCGCCTCGACAGCGACGACGAGCGAGTCAACGAGGTGGCCCGCATGCTCGGCGGCGAATCGATTCCCGCCTCCGCGGTCCTGCACGCGCGCGAGCTGCTCGACGGCGCGCGCGGGCGGACGGCGAAGGCGCGGCGATGAACCGCTGGCGCATCGAAGGCGATCCTTCCGGCGACGTGCTCGATGAGCTGGCGAGCGTGCTCCGAAATGGCGGCGTGGCTTTGCTTCCGACCGACACGATCTACGGCCTGCATGCCGTCGCTGCGAATGACGAAGCGACCGCGCGCATTCGCGCGATGAAGGGCCGCGACGGCGACAAGCCCTTCGTCATCATCGCTTCATCCGTCGAACAGCTGCGCGCACTCGGCGCCGTCGTTCCCGAACAACTGTCCGGTATCTGGCCCGCGCCGTTGACGGCGATTCTTCCTTCCGGCGATACCACGATTGCCGCGCGCATCCCCGATCTCGCCTGGCTGCGCGCGCTCCTCGATCGCACCGGGCCGTTGGTTTCTACGAGCGCCAATCGCAGCGGCGAACCGCCGATCAGCAGCCCCGATACGCTGGCAAATGACCTCCAAAAGTCGCTTGATGCCGTGCTCGATCAAGGGCCGCGCGAGGGGAAACCTTCGACGATTGTGGACTTTACCGGCGCTGACCCAAAGCTGGTCCGGGAGGGTGATCCGGCGTTTGCACAGTTTCTGCGGAAAACCCTGCGGAAAGCCCTGTGAAAAACGTCGAATACCCGCGAAAAATGCGGGCTTCCGAGCGCTTTGCACAACTCTGTGGGCGAATTGAGCTAATTGTTGTAAAGAATGGCGTTAGCCAAAATCAGACACATCCTTAGCAGCGATTTTTGTGCAGTAGCCCAAGACGTTTTGCACTTTCCACATCTCACTTGACAATCCAGCCCCATTTCCAGCCCGTTCACGGAAACGTTGCAAGTGTCAGGCATGTGTGGATTTACGGCTGAAGCTGTCTCCGATTGAACACTTCCGGACCTTTGGAGCTCAGAACACAGACGCGTTCAGGACCTTATGGTATAAGGCCATAAAACAACTCGAATACCCAGCAAACTTCGTACTTCGCGAAAGGACCTCCGATGAAACGTTCGCTCGTCGCCATCTCGTTGTTGTTCGTTGCCGGCGCGTTGCTCGCGGAGGTCTCGGGCGAACGACCGGTGTCCGATCCGGCGTACGGGCCTCCACCGGGACAGCGTTACGGCACGGCGGCCGCCTCGGACGGGCGCGATTTTCTGGTGGCCTGGGTCGACACGCAACGTAATCGCACGAGCTTCAATCAGATCTACGCGACACGCATGAGTGCCGCGGGCGACATCCTCGATCCCCTCAGCATCCGCCTTCCGACGCTTTCCAATCCGATCTTCCAGGTCGACGTCGTTTTTCTCGGTGAGAACTACCTGGTCTATTGGAACGAAGTCTCTCCCGTCACCAGTCAAACGACCGCGCTCATGGGCGTGCGCATCAATCGCGACGGCATCATCCTCGACGCGACACCTCGACTGCTTGCCGATCGCGCGCAGGTGAACCTGCACGGCGCGGCCAGCAACGGCAACCGCGCCGTCATCGTCTTCGGCGACTCGATGGTCGTGCTCGACCGCAATGCAAACGTCATCGACGGACCGAAAAAAATCTCGACGGACAGCACCGGCGCACCCAATTCCATGGTGGCCTCGAACGGACATGACTTTCTCGTGGTCTGGCAAAAGTTCACCACCATCAACGCGACACGGCTCGATGCGAACGGCGCTGCTGCGTCTTCCACCGTGCAGGTCACAACCTCTCCGTTTTCGAAGGCGATCCTCAATCTCGCCTCCGATGGTGAGAGCTACGTGACCATCATCCGTGAGGGATTTTCCGTGGTCGCGCAGCACATCGCCGCGACGGGCGATCTGCTGGAGAAGTCGACGGTCCCGTTGAATTCAACCTTCCCCGGATTCGCCTTTACGGGCGATTCGTATCTGCTCATGGATGCCGACCCACAGCGTTCGATCGGCGTCCGCCGTCTGAACCGCGCCGGCCAACCGGCCGGCTCGTACGTCGCTGTCGCTGACGGACAAGCATTCGGAGCCGGTGCAACGCTGGCCTCCAACGGATCCGACGCCGGCTTCTTCTGGACTACCTTCACTACGGTTGGGCAGTCGTTCTCCGCCACCGTGGTCAACGGTCAATCGCTGGCCTCTTCGAAGATTTCACCGATCATCCGCGCCGCAAAAACGCAGACCGCGCCTGCGGCAGCGACCAGCGGCCGCAACAACGCCGTAGTCTGGAATGAAGACGACGGCCTCTACGCCGGCCGTCTTTCACTCGATGGACAGTTGCTGGACGGGCGCGGGATCAGGATCGCCGGCCGGAGCTCGTCGGAGCCCAGCATTGCCTACGACGGAGCGAGTTACCTGATCGGCTGGACCGAGCGCATGACCACAACGCCCTACACCTCCACGGTGAAGATCGCACGCCTGTCGCCGGACGGCGGAGGATTGCTCGACCCGGCCGGCATCGTCGTCGCTTCGGGCCAGGGGAACAGCCCTGCCGTGTCCCTCACGCCAGGGCTGGGATCGACGCTGGTGGCCTGGTCGGACGGCCAGAAGATCGTGGCCAACACCGTCAGCCGCGATGGCGTTCTCGGCAGCATGCCGATCATCGTCACGCCGCCCGGCACGACGAACACGGGCAAGCTTTCCACGGCCTGGAATGGCCACGAGTGGCTTATTGCGTGGGAAGATGGCGTGCCCGCCCCAATCATCGTCGATCCGGTACCATGGTACCAACCTCGGATCTTCGCCGCACGTCTCTCATCCGCCCTAGGTCTGCTCGATCCAAAACCGATCGTCATTTCGGACGTGCTCATCCCGGAAGGCGGACCCCTGGCTGCATCCAACGGCGACGGATTTCTCATCGCCTGGTCGCGCTCTCTGGATGTCCCTCCGTACGACGGCGTTTACGTGCAGCGCGTCTCCTCGGACGGCTCGTTGCTCGCGCAGGCCGGCGGCGTCCGCCTGGCCACAGGCACCGCAAAGAGCGTGACATGGGACGGTCTGCAATATGACGTGGCTCTGTCGTCGCGCGCGCCTGGCGGGACGCTGTACAACCTCTTCGTCACCCATGTTGCCGCTACCGGCGCGATCGAGAGTCTCAGCCCGCTCGCGGTCATCAGCAACCCCATCGATCCCTACGCATCGCTGCTTGTGACCGGAATCGGCCGCACCACCACTGTCTACACCCGGGTCGGCACCGAGCCGCAGTATGGCGACGTCGAGCGTGCGTTCGTGAGCGTCCCGCACCTGGTGCGCGGAAGAGCATCGCGTTAGCCATGAAACGCCCGGCCATCGCTGCAATCTCGCTATTGCTGCTGATCGCGGTAGCTGCGGTTGCGGACGTTTCCGCCGAACATCCGGTGGCAGCACCGGCATACGAAGCGCCGCCCGGGTATATCTACGACGCCAGCGCGGCATCCGATGGCCACGGCTTTCTCGTGGCCTGGACCGACTATGGCCGCAACAGCACGTCGTTCTACTCCAGTCTGCAGATGTACGCCACGCGCGTCTCTGAAACCGGCGAGGTTCTCGATCCGCTTGGAATTCGCATTCCCGCGGCTACGTCCGCGCTTTCCGGGCTCAACGTCGTCCACCTCGGCGACTCGTACCTCGTCTGCTGGACCGAGACCAACGTCGTCACGTCGCGTGTGCTGGGCGTCAGGATCGCCGGCGACGGAGCTCTGCTCGACACCACGCCGCGTGTCTTCGCCGATCCAGGAAGCCTTCTCTCGGGTGCGATCGCCAGCGACGGCAAGCACGCTGTGATCGTCTACAACACCAATCCGACCCAGGGTCCGATGACGATCGTCCTCGACAGCAACGCCAACTTCGCTGGCGACGCGAAGCCGCTGACGAATCCCGCCGGGACGTCGGGCGAGACGGCGATGATCGCCTCGAACGGACACGGCTTCCTCGTCATTCACAGCAAGGGCACGACATTCCGCGCCACGACGCTCGACGCAAACGGCGTCACCGTCTCGACCGCGGCAGCCCCAACGCCACCCAACGGAGGACGCTACAGTTTGCTGGCCTCCGACGGCGACACCTACGTGGCAATCCTTGTGTCCCCGGCCGGGGCCAGGAACGCCATGCACGCACAACACCTCGGCCCGAAGGGCGAGGCGATGGGGACCTGGTCGCTTCCCGCGGCGGACTACATCAGGGGGTTGGTGTTCAGCGGCGGCTCGTACCTGGCGTTGGACAGGCCTCGCCTCGATCCCATCGTCGACGCCGGCGCGCCGCTTGGGCTCCACCGCATCGCCAGCACAGGCCAGCCCACCGGCCAATTCACGCCGCTCACAGGCGCGTTTCATTTCTACGATGAAGGGCCGCTGGCATCGAACGGCTCGAGCGTATTGGCCTGCTGGACCCCGTTCGCAATCCGGCGGCCGTTCATGGCGTCGGTGATCGAAACCCCGTCCCTTACGTTCTCGAGCCCAACCCTGTTGAACGTCGCCGCGACGACGCAAGCGTCGCCGGCCACGGCGACGAGCGGTATCAACATGGCCGTCGTCTGGAACGAGGCCGACGGCGTCTACGCCGGCCGGCTCACGCTCGATGGGCAACTCCTCGATGGCCGCGGCATCCGGATCGGCGGGCGCAATGTCACCAGGCCGGCCATCGTGTTCGACGGGACGAACTACATCATCGCCTGGGCCGAACAAACCCATTCCCCATACAGCATCAAACTGGCGCATCTTTCCGTCAGTGGCGTCCTGCTCGAACCCGAGGGAGTCACCGTCAAGCCGCTCGCCTGCGGCGCCGCAGACGGCCTGGCACTCGCTCGTGGCGCGCACGAAACGCTCGTGGCCTGGACGGATTGCCAACGACTCATCGCCATGACAGTCGCAGATGGTCAGGCATTCGGTACGCCGTCAGACGTCATGCCTGCCTCCACACGAGCGCTCGCAGCGGCCTGGAACGGATCCCAGTGGCTCCTGGCCTGGGAGGCCTCGTCGTATTACGACATCGAACAGGCTCCCTTGGTCAAGATCATTGCCGCCCGCCTGTCGCCGCAACTGACGTTGCTCGATTCCAAACCGATCGACGTCTCCAACACATATGGGGACGGCAGCCCGCTGATCGCATCCGACGGCAACGGTTTCCTCGTCGCGTGGTCGCATTATTCAGCCGATTTCGGGGAAGCCGTCTTCGCGCGGCGGTTCGCCTCCGATGGCTCGCCGCAGAGTCCTTCCACCGGAGCTTTCCTCGGCGCGGGCCTCGGCCGGAGCCTTGCCTGGGACGGTCTTCAATACCAGCTGGCTTTTTCGACCTTGAACGCGACCTCGACGCTATACGTCACGCACGTCGCCTCGCACGGTTCGATCGAAAGCCTCTCGCCGCTTGCGGTCGTCAACGATCGTTCCATTCCGGACGCCTCGCTGCTCGTCACCGGTCCGGGACGCGTCACCGTCGCCTACACGCGAATCGATTCGCGGCCCGAGTACGGCGACGTCGAGCGCGCGTTCGTGAGCGTCCCGCACGTGCCGCGGGCAAGAGCAGTGCGCTAACTCAGTGCCCGTGATGCGGGAAGTAGTGCATGGCCACGGTGGCCAGGCCGAGGAATGAGAAGAAGCCGCCGACGTCGGTGAACGTCGTCACGAAAATCGACGATGCGATGGCCGGATCGAAATTGAGCTTCTCCAGCAGCAGCGGCACGAGGCCGCCCGCGATTCCGGAGATGCAGAGATTGAAGATCATGGCCAGCAGGAGGATCGAGGCCATGATCCAGTCGCCCGTCCAGAAGCCGACGACGACCGCGGTCAAGACCCCGTTTGCCGCGCCGTTGGCGAAGCCGACCAGCATCTCTTTGAAGATCGGGCGAAAGCCGCTGGCCCAATCCACCTCGCCGAGCGCCAGGCCGCGCACGAAAACCGTCAGCGTCTGCGTCCCGGCATTGCCGCCCATCCCGGCCACAATCGGCATGAAGATCGCCAGCGCCGCCCAGCGCTCGATCGTTCCCTGAAACAAGCTCACCACCCACGATGCCAGAAACGCCGTGGCCAGATTGATGGCCAGCCACGGAAAGCGCGCCCGGAACGACTGCATCGCCGGCGCAGAGACGCCATCCTCGACAGCGACGCCTGCGAGGTGGAGGAGATCCTCATTCGCCTGCTCCTGGATGACGTCGATGACGTCGTCGACCGTCACCACGCCAACGAGGCGATTCTGCAGATCGACCACCGGCACCGAGAGCAGGTCGTATTTCGAAACGATCTGCGCGACTTCTTCCGGACTCGAATCGATCTGGCAGCGGACGACGCTGTGCACCATCGTCTCGCCCAGCCGCGCCGAGGCCGGCGCGAGGATGAGATTGCGCAGCGAGAGGACGCCGGTGAGATGGCCCTCGCTGTCAGTGCAGTAAACGTAGAAGAACGAATCCTTGCGCGGCGCCTGGCGGATCGCTTCGATCGCCTGCGCCACGGTGAGGTCTTCGTCCAGCGAAAGAAACTGCGTGGTCATCAGCGACCCGGCGGTCTCTTCCTCGCCCTCGAGCAGCGCTTCGAGCTTGGCTCCCTGCGCCGCGCCGAGAATCTCCAGGACGCGTTCGCGGCGCTCGTCGTCGAGCGTGTCGAGAAGGTCGGCCGCATCGTCGGGAGCGGAGGAGCTGCAGATCGCGGCGACCGAGGAGTCGTCGAGATCGGCGATGACCTCGCGCAGGTCCTTGTCGTCGAGCTCCAGCAACGCGCGGGCGGCCTTGCCGGCCTCGATCAGCAGCGACAGAACGCGCTTGCGGTCTTCCTCGAGCAGCAGCGGAATGGCCGGCGCGAGGTCGGCCGGCATGGTCTTGTCGACGATCTTCCGAAGCTGCGGAAACGCGCCGTGACGCAGCAGCTTGGTCAGCAGTTGCTGATACGAACGGGCGTTCGGCGCCGGATGCTGATGCTTTTCCGCGGGCCGCTGCATGGCCGGCATCGTAGTTCAGGAAGGCACGCCGAAACAGGACTAAAATCCCGCGTCATGACTACCATCGTCGAGCCCCAGACCCAGCCCAAACCGAGCGACGCGGCCGCGCCGCAGCGCCAGTTCGTCAACTTCATGTTCTTCAAGGCCGACCGCACCCTGCGGCGTGAAAGCGCCGAGGTGAAAGCGGAAGCGAAACGCGAATTCGCGGAGATCATCCGCCGCCACACCGGCCCGATGATGGTCCTCCCGTATTCGACCGTCGGCATCAAACCCAACACCGATTTCATGCTCTGGCGTATCGGCTACGACATCGATCCGTTCCAGCAGATGGCCGCCGATATCAACAAGTCGATCCTGGGCCGCTACCTCGACATCCCGGTGTCGTACTTTTCGATGACCAAGCACTCGCAGTACGTCGACGAGCACGTGCACGAGGGGCAGGAAGGCCGCCGCCTGCGCATCGTCCCCGGCAAGAAGCCGTTCCTCTTCGTCTACCCGTTCGTGAAGACGCGCGACTGGTACCTGCTCCCCGCCAGCGAGCGCCAGCGGATCATGAACGAGCACATCGCCATCGGCCACAAGTACCCGCGCGTGAAGATCAACACGACGTATTCGTTCGGCCTCGACGATCAGGATTTCGTCGTGGCCTTCGAAGCCGATTCTGCCGCCGAGTTCCTCGACCTGGTCCAGGAGCTCCGCGAAACGGAGTCGTCGAAATTCACCCAGCGCGATACGCCGATGTACACGTGCAGAAGGTCGACGATCGAGGAGATCGTGGATTCGCTCGCGTAGGCCGGTCTGCTCTAGCGGGAACTGCGACGACATTCCGGATTCTTGTTCTGATGCTCGAAGTGCGCCGCCTGACCGGTCGATCCTTTTCGATGTGCGCGAACCTTCTGGCCACAGTCGATGCATCGGAAGTCGATCATCGCGCCGCCTCGACTTCTTAAAGTCAACGCGTCGGCAACCTTAGTCTCGCGTCCGTTCAGATAGCAGCTTGTGGCTTTCGGCATCGGCGTTTCAATCGCCGCGCGACACCAGCGGGAACTCCTGCGGATGCTCGATCGACCGCACAGACAGATCGACGTCGAGATCGGGCCAGTAAAGGTGATCGTCGCTGGGCCATTCGACATTCGCAATCTTCGCGACGGGAGCGTCAGCAAACCATGGGAAATCCGCAAATGACAGGAAGACTTCCCGATCGCGCAGCCACAGCCAAAAGCCGTGTCGCGAGATGTTTGTCACCTCAACGTCCGAAGTGACGCTGCCACGCTGTCCGGATCTGTTGGTCATGCTCTCGGATCGCTTTCTCGATGGTTGTCAATTCTCGTCGGGGAATCCCGTGATTTTCCGCCAGTTCGATCGCCGGCTCTATCCAAAACTTTGCTTCGCCCTCGGACGATCCAACATGTATGTGCATGCGTGTCTCTTCGCGGGAGAAGAAGTAGAACCGATAAGGCCCTTCTCGAAAGATCGTTGGGCTCATCCTTCGTTCACCGGCTGACGAGGCTACACCGCTCCACTGTCCCTGTCGATGGCCCTCGCGTCCCGTTCCTCAATGTCTGAATCGAATTGGACATCTTCTCTCTGGCAAATACACTGAACGCCATGACAAAGACAGCTCGCTTCGTATTCGGGATCGCGCTCTCTCTTTTTCTTTCCACGAGCGCTCTCCAAGCGCAACAGCCGTTCCAGCGCGGCGCCGAAGTCAAGCCGGACCAGCCGATCGCCGGCGAAACGCAGGCTCTCTGGAATGTCTACGAGCGCGCCGTGATCGACTCCGCCGTCTATCAGCGCTGGAACGTGCGCCCTCTCCACCCGCTCGTTGCTGACGAACACGGCCAGGTGCTCGTGGCCATGGTGACGTCGAAGGACGGAAAGGTCGGCGACACGATGACGGCTGGCACCTACGGGATGTGGGTCACCGGCGTCCCCGAGGTCCAGACGATCTGCCGGGCCTTCCGCGGCGACGTCCCCATGCAGCTCCGCCAACTCCTCGGCCTCCCGCCCGACGCCGACGTACCGCGCGTCATCACCCTCAAAGTCGCCATCGCCGACATCTTCCGCCCCGCCCCCGACGACAGCACGAACACCCCATTCCCCTGCCAACCGCAACCCGATACCACCCTCCCCGCCAACTGCGGCAACGCCTTCCCCTCGACGACAACGCCATCCCACTATCAATGGATGGCCGTCGAGACTCTCTACCTCCACGCCATCCCCAACGGCTACCCCTGGACCCACCTCGGCTACACCTACAACTGGGCACCGGGATCGGATCGGTATGGGGCGTCGGAGTATGTGGTTCGTGGGAACGCGAAGGGGGTGATTGTGGAGAATGTACCGACCGTGCGGTACTGTGGTCCACCTTAGAAACCGTGTAGATTTGTGATGATAGCAGTGTGCAATCTTGACATATAGTGGGCATTCATGCGGCTCCAAGAAATCGCTTTCGTTCTAGAACATGCCATTCCTCGACTTACGTATTCGCAGTCGACTACACCATCGAACACGACCTTGAAGGGCTTTCAAAACGCGATCGAGGCGGTCCGCGAAATCCGTGAAACCGGCATGTTCGCACTGGAGACTGGAGCGATCCTCGGAATTGAAGAAATCGTCCTGCATGTAAGCGACGCAATCGTCATCAATAACGATACGTTTAATATCTTTAACAACATGATGAGTCAGCTACGCGTTCGCGGGCAACTTCTCTTGGCGACATTGCGAGCCAATTTGCCTCCCGAAGATGCGACCGCCGTAGCCATTAAGCTACCCCCAACGGCTGATCTTGCGACCATCGCTGAGACATTGACTGAATTGAACACCGCGTTACAACAGCTTGTGCTAAACGAGCATGTCGGCGGCGATGTTCGCCTGAGCTCCTTTGATCGCGGAAGCAACTGGATCGTCGTGATACTTGGTTCGGCTGCTGCCGTTCGCTTGCTCGGTGGGTTGTTGCGGATCATCATGGACACTCGGTTGAAAGAAATTGAAGTCGCGAGTCAGCGCGAGATGCTCCGGCGTATGAAGTTGAAAACCGACGCAATGGCTGCCATCGAGGAAGCCCTAGAGCAGGAAATACGGGACTTTCGAGATGAGCGTCTTGGAGAGCTCGCCGATGGTGTCGGTGTTCCCTCGTCCGACCACGATACCCGAGCGCGTGTCCGGTTTGCCCTGAATGCGTTTACTGACCTGGTTGGGCGAGGAACCGAAATAAGGCCAACCGCAAACTTGCCGAGCCCGGATGCTGAACTCTTCCCTCCGGCACATCAGCTAGTTGAAGCTGTTCGGCAGCTCGTCGGCCCCAAGAAAGAGATCGAAGGTTCATCCGAGCATTGATTAGCGATAACCGATCTCATCCTTTGATGATACGAGGTCATCTCCTTCCTCGAAGGAAGCAAACAGTCTTTCGGCTATGCCCGAAGGCGAGACAGGTTACTTCGATCATGAGGTCAGTCTGTACCCGATCTCACTCCGGCGTAATGTACGCCCCCGAAATCCCGCCATCGACCAGGAACGACGTCCCTGTGATGAACGACGATTCATCGCTGGCCAGGAACAGCGCGGCGTTGGCCATCTCCTCGGGACGGCCGAAACGGCCCATGGGGATGTGGACCAGGCGGCGGTTGCGGCGGGCGGGGTCGGCGAGGAGCTCGGCGAGGAGGGGCGTTTCGACGGGGCCGGGGCAGAGCGAATTGGCGCGGATGTTCTGGCGCGCGAACTCCACCGCGATCTCGCGCGTCATCGCCAGCACGCCTCCTTTGCTGGCGGTGTAGGCGATCTGCGGGACCGCGGCGCCCATGATGGCCACGAACGATGCGGTGTTGATGATCGAGCCGCCGCCGGCGCGCAGCAACGCGGGGATGGCGTACTGGCATCCGAGGAAGACGCCTTTGAGGTTGACGTTGATCACCATGTCCCAAATGGCCTCGGTGGTGTTGGTGACCGACTCGTCGTCCGGATGAAAGATGCCGGCGTTGTTGAAGATTACGTCCAGCCTTCCAAAGCTTTCCTCGGCGAACTTCACCATCCCCTCGGCATCCGAGGCTTTGGAAACGTCGGCGGCGAAGGCGCGGGCGTTCGGGCCGATCTCGTTCGCCGTAGCCTCGGCCGTCTCCTTTTTCAAATCGACGACGATGACCTTGGCGCCCTCTTTGGCAAAGAGGAGGCAGGACGCTCTGCCGATACCGGAACCGCCGCCGGTGATGAGGGCTACTTTGTTTTGCAGTCGCATAGTCAGGCCATCTCAAAATACCGGCGCCGCTCCCAATCGGTGACGACGGCGTCGAATTTTCGTTGTTCGGTGCGGAAGAAGTGGAGGTAGTGATCGACGACGTTTTCGCCGAAGACTTCGCGGGCGAAGGAGCTCTCGGCAAGCGCCGCGATCGATTCGTTGAGCGAGTGAGGCATGTGCGGCAGGTCAGAGGCGGCCTTGTAGACATCGCCTTCGCACGCCGGCGGCGGCTCGACGTGATGGGCCACACCGTCCAGTCCCGCGGCGATGGCGGCGGCGAAGGCGAGGTAGACATTGGCGTCGGCGCCGGGAGCGCGGCACTCAATCCGAAGTGACGGTCCGCTGCCGACGATGCGGAAGCCGGCGGTGCGATTGTCGAAGCTCCAGGCGATGCCGGTCGGTGCGAATGAGCCTTCCACGTAACGCTTGTACGACGACGGGTACGGCGCGAAGAAGGCGAACAGCTCCCGGATGTGCTTCATCCATCCGCCGAGGAACCAGCGGAAGGTTGGCGAGCAATGGATCGGGCCGAGGGATTCGTCGCCGGCAAACTGCGGCTGCTTTCCGGCCTCGTCCCACAACGACATGTGGATGTGGCAGGACGAGCCGGCGTAGCGCTCGTCCCACTTGGCCATGAACGTGATGGCATGCCCCTGCTGCCAGGCGATCTCCTTCGCCGCGTGTTTGTAGATCGAATGGCGGTCGGCCATCTCCAGCGCATCGGCGTAGCGCAGTCCGATCTCCTGCTGCCCTGGACCCCACTCGCCCTTCGACGATTCGACCGGCACGCCGGAACGCTCCAGGTGTGATCGGATGGCGCCGATGAGGTGCTCCTCTTTCGTGCCCTGGAGGATGTGGTAATCCTCGATCACCCGTCCGATCGGCGTGGCATTGATGAAGCCTTTTTCCGCCACCGTCTCGTAGGAATCCTTGAAGACGTAGAGCTCCAGTTCCGAGGCCGCCATGGTGGTGTATCCCATCGCAGCGGCGCGGGCGATCTGCCGGCGCAGGATGCTGCGCGGCGCCACCGGCACCAGCTCGTGCGCGTGCTCGAGGTAGACGTCGCAAAGCACGAGCGCCGTCTTCGGCAGCCACGAGGCGACGCGCAGCGTTTCGAAATCGGGGATGGGACGGAAGTCGCCGTACCCCTTGGCCCATGAGGTGAACGCGTAGCCGGGCACCGGATCCATTTCCATGTCGCATGCCATCAGGTAATCGCAGGCGTGCATCCCGTGCGGAATCACCTCGTCGACGAAGAAGCGGCCGACGAGACGCTTGCCGACCAGCCGCCCGTACATGTCCGGAAAGGCGGCGATGACAGTGTCGATCTCGTCGTCGGCGACGAGGCGTTTGAGGGTTTCGATGTCGATACGACCTTGCATGGTGTTAGCTCACATCCACATAAACCGTCTTCCACTCCGTGTACGCATCGAGCGCCGCGAGGCCGAGCTCGCGGCCGATGCCGCTTTGTTTGACGCCGCCGAAGGGCGCTTCCAAGTGCACGCTGCTGCCGGAGTTGATGGAGATGTTGCCGGTCTCGAAGGCGCGGGCGACGCGGAGGGCGCGGCCAATGTCGCGCGTCCAGATCGAGCCGGAGAGGCCGTAGATCGAGTCGTTGGCCATGCGCACGGCATCCTCCTCGGAATCGAACGGCATCACCGCCACAACCGGTCCGAAGATCTCCTCGCGGGCGATGGTCATCTCTGGAGTGACATCGACGAAGATGGTCGGATCGAGATACGTGCCGTCTCCCTCGCGCGCGTGACCGCCCGTGGCGAGAGTAGCTCCTTCCGAAGTGCCGGCGTCGATGTACGACTGAACGCGTGATCGATGAGCCGCCGTCACCAACGGCCCCATCTCCGTTTCTTTCGACAACGGATCGCCGACGTTCACCTTTTCGAAGGCCTCGACCAGCGCCTTGGCGAAGCGATCGTAGATCGTGCGCTGCACCAGCACGCGGCTGCGCGCGCAGCAATCCTGTCCCGCATTTCCGAGCGACGAGGAGACCGCAGAGGCGATGGCGCGATCGAAATCGCAATCGTCGAAGATGAGATTGGCCGACTTGCCGCCGAGCTCCAGGCTGACGCGTTTGATGTCGCGCGACGCCAGCTCCATCACCTTCTTGCCGATCTCTGTGGAACCGGTGAAGGCGAGTTTGCGCACGAGCGGATGCGTGAGGATCGCTTCGCCGGCCACAGAGCCCGGCCCCGTGACGACCGTGAAGACGCCTTCCGGGAAGCCTGCTTCCAGCGCCAGCTCGCCGAGGCGGATGGCGGTGAGCGGCGTCTGCTCGGCGGGCTTGAGGACCACCGTGTTTCCCATCGCCAGCGCCGGCGACGACTTCCAGGCGGTGATGGCGATCGGGAAGTTCCACGGCACGATGATTCCGCAGACGCCGACCGGCTCGCGAAACGTCATCAACACGCCCGGCGCCGCGCCGGGGATGGTCTGCCCGCCGATCTTGTTCGTCGTCCCGGCGTAGTACTCGAAACAATTCGCCGCCAGCGCCACCTCATCGCGCGAATCGCGAATCGGCTTCCCGACATTGCGCGACTCCATCGTCGCCAGCTCGTCTGCGTTGTCGCGAATGAGCTGCGAAAGACGCATCAGCATGCGTCCGCGGCTGCGCGTGTTGACCGATCGCCAGGACGGAAATGCGGCCGCCGCGCGGCGCACGGCGCGATCGACATCGTCCGCAGTAGCTCGTGAAACCGAAGCGAGCGTTTGCCCGGTCGCCGGCTCGATCAGATCGAAATCGGACACGCGGTGAGCCTAGTGCAAGAAGCAGGCTCAGGGTGAGATCGAAGAAGCACAGACAAGAGTGTCTGTGCCACATCGGCCCGGCTACTTGCTCAGATCCGGCCTGTCGCGCAGAGCAACGTGGACCAGACACTCTTGTCTGTGCGGGCAAGTCACCGCCCCACGGCCCGGTTACTGCATACACCTACCTAGTTCCCTCGCAGTTCTCTCTCCCACATCGACTGCCCGCGCCTTGCGATCGCGTCCGGTTGGAGCAAACCAGGAGGCGATTCGTGCCGGAAACCTTGTATCAGACTGCGAAGATCCCGCTCGTCGCGGATATTCAGAACTTCGCGCAGGATGTGTTCGACACCGTTCGTGAGCCGTTGATCGTGCTCGATGCGGCGTTGCGGGTGCGCTCGGCGAATAGCGCGTTCTACCAGACCTTTCGCGTCCTGGCGCCGGAGACGGAGAACCGTCCCATCTACGAGCTCGGCAATGGGCAGTGGGATATCCCAGCGCTGCGTACGCTGCTCGAAGACATCGTGCCGGAGAGCACGGTTTTCAACGACTTCGTCCTCGAACATGACTTTCCGCACATCGGGCGGCGGGTCATGCTGCTCAACGCCCGGAAGCTGCATGACGAGCTCGTGCTGCTGGCGATGGAAGACGTCACCGAGAAACGGCGCGCGCAGCATCTGCTCGAACAGATCGAAGCGTATGCGCAGGACGTCGTCGACACCGTGCGCGAGCCGCTGCTGATTCTCGACAGCAGCCTGCGCGTTCATTCCGCGAACGGCGCGTTCTACCAGACCTTTCATGTTTCGGCCGAAGAGACCGAGAACCAGCTGATCTACGAGCTCGGCAACGGGCAGTGGGACATTCCCGATCTGCGCACGCTGCTCGAAGACATCGTTCCCACCAGCTCGGTCTTCAACGACTTCGAGCTCGAGCACGACTTTCCGGTCATCGGACGTCGCGTCATGCTGCTGAACGCCCGGAAGCTGCGTCAGGGCAGTCACGCCGAGCTGCTGGTGCTGGCGATGGAAGACGTCACCGAGCGCCGGCGTGCTGAGGCCGAGGTCGCGACTGCAAAAGAAGCGGCGGAGACCGCCAATCGGACCAAGAGTCTCTTCCTGGCCAACATGAGTCACGAGTTGCGCACGCCGCTCAATGCCATTCTCGGGTTTTCCGAAATGCTGCAGGAGGAATCGGTCGAGCGCGGGTTGCAGGACTTCAGCGCCGACCTTTCGAAGATCTCCACTGCCGGCAAGCATCTGCTCGGATTGATCAACGACATCCTCGACCTCTCCAAAATCGAAGCCGGGAAGATGGAGTTGCATCTGGAAGGGTTCGACATCTCCTCGCTCATCGCCGAGGTGGCGTCGACGATCGAGATGCAGGTGGCCAAGAATGGCAACACGCTCGAGGTCACCTGCGCGCCGGACGTCGGCTTCATGCGCGCCGATCTGAGCAAAGTGCGGCAGGGACTGTTCAATCTCGTTTCGAACGCCGCCAAATTCACGCACGACGGCGAGATCAAAGTCACCGCCGAGCGGCAGCTCATGGACGGAAGCGACTGGATCATCTTCCGCGTGTCGGACACAGGCATCGGCTTGAGCTCGGAGCAGATCGTGCGGCTTTTCCAGTCGTTCACGCAGGCGGACGCATCAACCACGCGGAAGTTCGGCGGCACGGGCCTCGGCCTCGCGCTCACGCGGCGCTTCTGCCAGATGATGGGAGGCGACGTCACCGTCCACAGCGTCCCCGGCGAGGGAAGCGTGTTCACCATCAAGCTGCCGGGCACTGTCACGGAGCTGATCCCAGAACCGGCACCGTTCGAAGAGCGCCGCGAGATTCCGGCCGATATCTTTAGCGATACCGAGCCGCTTCCTGCCATTCGCACGGCGGTTCTGGTCATCGACGACGACCCGCTGCAGCGCGATCTGATGCAGCGCTATCTGCAGAAGGAAGGATTCACGGTCTGCACCGCCAGCGGCGGCGCGCAGGGATTGCGGCTGGCGCGGCAACTGCTGCCGGCGGCGATCACGCTCGACGTGATGATGCCGGACATCGACGGCTGGGGCGTGCTCACCGCGCTCAAGGGAGATGCGATGCTGTGCGACATCCCCGTGATCATGCTGACGATGGTCGATGACCCCGATCGTGGATTCACGCTCGGTGCGTCGGAGTATGCGACCAAGCCGGTCAATCGCCGGCACCTCTCGCGGATTCTGAAAAAGTACACCTGCCTCAAACCGCCATGCCCCGTGCTGGTGATCGACGACGAGGAGTCCAGCCGTCAGCTGACCCGCGCGATTCTCGAAAAAGAAGGACGCGTGGTTTCCGAGGCAGGCAACGGCATCGAGGCGCTGCGGATGATGGAGCGCGAACGGCCGAGCCTCATCTTTCTCGACCTGATGATGCCGGAGATGGACGGCTTCGCCTTCGCGGCAGAGGTACGGCGTCATCCCGAATGGCGAACGATTCCCATCGTGGTGATTACGGCGCAGGACCTGACCAGCGAAGAGCGGAAGCGGTTGAACGGCAACGTCGAAAAAATCCTGCGCAAGGACGGCGATTCGCGCGAGTCGCTCCTCGAGCAGGTGCGCGATCTGCTGGTCGTCAGCAACGCCACTCGCGCTCCCAGAGAACGTGCGGAGGCACTCACAGCATGACCACCATCCTCATCGTCGAAGACAACGAAATGAATCGCGACATGTTGTCGCGCCGGCTGGAACGGAAGGGCTACACGATTCTGATCGCCGTTGACGGAGCCGAGGGCGTTGACGTCACGCGCGCGCAGATGCCGGACCTGATCCTGATGGACATGAGTCTTCCGGTCGTCGACGGCTGGGAAGCGACGCGGCGCATCAAGGCGGACGAAACTCTCAAGCACATTCCGATCATCGCCCTGACCGCGCACGCCATGGCCAACGATCGCGAGAAGGCGCTGGATGCCGGCTGCGACGAATACGACACCAAGCCGATCGAGCTGCCGCGGCTTCTGGGCAAGATCGAGGCGCTGCTGCTGCCGCCGGTGCTGGAGCGCGTATCGTGAGTGCCCGGCCGCTCCTGGGGTCGGATGGACTGATGACAGGCCTGCCGTCGCAGCTGCTTCATGACCTGCGCAGTCCGCTCAATCAGATCATCGGATACTCGGAGATGTTGTCCGAGGAGGTGGAAGGGGAGCAGCGCGACGACTTCATGAAGATCCGGGCCGCCGGGCATCGCATGCTCGCCGTCATCGAGGAGAACTTCACCAGCATCGGCATCGCGGAAAACGATCATGAAGAGGCGCCGGCGGAATCGATGGCCGTCCTGCAGCAGCCTGCCGGCGAACCGGGATTTCTGCTGGTCGTCGACGACGATGCGGCGAATCGCGACGTGCTCTCGCGCCGCCTGACGCGGCAGGGTCACCATGTCACGACGGCGAGCAGCGGAAGCGAGGCCTTGCAGCGGATGCGCGAGACCGCCTTCGACCTCGTGCTGCTCGACATCATGATGCCGGACATGGACGGCTACGAGGTTCTCGGGCACATCAAGAGCGATGAGCACCTGCAACACATCCCGGTGATCATGATCTCCGCGCTCAATGAGCTGCAGTCGGTGGTGCGCTGCATCGAAGCGGGAGCGGAGGACGATCTGTCCAAGCCGTTCAACCCGATCCTGCTCAAAGCGCGCACCGATTCCTGTCTCGAAAAAAAGCGCTGCCGCGATCGCGAGACCGCCCTTTTCGAACAGCTGCAGGAAAACTACAAGCGGCTGCAGGAGGTCGAGAAGCTGCGCGACGACATGCGCAACATGATCGTTCACGATCTGCGCACGCCGCTCACGGCGATGCTCCTCGGCGTGGAGATGCTGGAACAGGACACCGCTCTGGATGCGATGCAGCATGAGCTTGCGGGCATCGCCGCCGGCGGCGGAAAAACGCTCCTCGGCATGATCAACGACCTGCTGGACGTGGAGAAGATGGAAGCCGGCTCCACGCAGCTTCAATACTCCGAGCTCTCCGCCGCGGCGCTCGTGGCAAACGCACTCGGCCAGGTAACCTCGCTGGCTCTCGATGGACACAACGCGCTGATCACCGACATCGCCGCAAGCCTGCCGCCGTTTGCCGGCGACGAGAAAAAGCTGACGCGGACGCTGGTCAATCTGATCGCCAACGCCATCAAGTTCACCGACGCCGGGACAGTGACGATCGCCGCGACTCAGGCCGACGGATCGATCCGCTTCGCCATCCGCGACACCGGCGAAGGCATCCCCTCCGAGGCCTTCGAGAAGATCTTCGAGAAATTCGGCCAGCTCGATTCGCGCCGCGTGGGCACCGGCCTCGGCCTTGCGTTCTGCAAGCTGGCCGTCGAGGCGCATGGCGGCCGCATCCGGGTTGAGAGCACGCCGGGCGCCGGCAGCACCTTCTCATTCACGATTCCGCTGACCCGGTGAAACGTCGGCGCGGTCACAATCACGATCGGGTGATCGTGGAATCATCGGGGAATCATGCAAATGGAGGCTTTCTCATGTTCAAGCGAGTGATCCGGTTCTCATTTCCTCTTCTGTTGTTGGCGGCACCGCTGGTATCGCAGGTGCTGACGATCGGTCCTGGTTTCTCCGGCAGTCCGAACGCGAGCGACTCGAACGTCGCCGCGGTGCGCACCGATATCGATCTGGTCTCGCCGGCCAGCGCCACCGGAACGGTGAGCTCGGTGCACGTCTACTGGTCGCAATCCGGCTGCACCAATGCGATCAAGATCAAGTTCTTCCGCCGCAGTGGAAACACGCTCACGATGACGGCCGAGCGCGGGCCGTTCTCGTCGGCCGGCGCTGACAACAACTTTGCGATGTCGCCCGTCGTCCCCGTCCAGCAGGGAGATCTCATCGGCGTTGCGCGTGTCGCGGCCTGCGGCAATCCGGGGTCCTTCTTCGGCTTTCCGTCCGCCGGGTATGTCGCGTTCGGATCGGATGTATCAGGGAGCGTCGACATCACCGCCGGAACCCTGAGCGGTTCACCGCTCGGCCTCGGCGGCACCGGAACGGCCACCGAGCAGCTGCGCGGCTACATCCCGGTCGTCGGCTCGACCGCCGGCGGATCGGGATCGAACTTCAAGACCTCGCTGCAGCTTCTCTATGGCGCGGCGACGTCGAGCGGTTCGATCACCGGCAAGCTCGTCTTCCATCCGGCAGGCACCAGCGGCAGCTCGTCCGATCCAACGGTCACCTACAACGTCGGCGCCGGACAGGTGGTGACGTATCCCGACATCGTGGCGACATTCGGCCGCTCCGGACTAGGCAGCGTCGATCTCATCACCACGCCGTCGGCAACGAAGCCGGTAGTGATCACCCGCGTCTACAACGACGCCGGAACCCTCGGCACCTCGGGATTGACCGAGGATGTCATCGATCCGACGGACCCGCGCATCATCCAGACCGGTTTCACCGCGTTCCTGGTCACGCCGGTCGATCCGACGAAGACGCGCTTCAACATCGGCGTCCGCACCGGCTTCTCGGGCGCGACCTTCACCGCCGTCTTGCGCGACACGAACGGCACGGCGCTGAAGACCGTCACGAAGAGTTACCTGCCCAACTGGTTCGAACAGGTCGATTCGACGAGCTTCTTCGCCGGCACGGCCATCGGCCCCAACCAATCGATCTCCATCTCCGTCTCGGTCGGCAGCGCCATCGTCTACGGATCGACGACGGACAACATCAACAACGATCCCAACATCCAGTTCGCGGTAGCGTTGTTCGGAATCGCGTAGCGATCAATCGGGAGCCGGCATGTCGAGTGCCGGCTCTCCTGACATGGTGTGCCAGGCGATGGCTGCCAGCACGACCAGAGCGCCGGCCATCGCGTAGCCCGATGGCTTTTCGCCGAGAAAGAGAAAGACCCAGATCGGATTCGAGACCGGCTCCAGCATGCCGGTGAGCGAGGCCTGCGTGGCGGTGACGTAGGCGAGGCCGCGGACGAAAAGGACATAAGCGATGGCGATCTGGAACACGCCGAGAAATGCGAGTACGGCGAAGGAGCGCGGCGTGAGCGCCAGGTCGTGCGGGACGAACGGCAACACCGCCAGCGCGCAGACGACGTTTCCCCACGTCACCGCCGCTTGTGCGGCGCGCTGTTCGCGACGCAGAACAAGGATCAGCGACGCGAAGAAGACGGACGACACCAGGGCCATGGCGTTGCCGGCCATGCCGCGCGCTTCGAAACGGCCGACGAAAAAGAGGGCCATTCCGCTCAGCGCTACGACGATGGCGACGACGTCGCGCATCCGCATCGGCTCGCGCAGGACGACCGGCGAGAGGAGCAGCACCCAGACCACACCGGCGTACTGGAGAAAGATCGCGTTCGCCGCCGTCGTCCATTTCGTCGCCACGACGAACGACGTCAGGCAGGCACCGTAGCTGACGATGGCGATGATGAACGCCATCGTCGATTTCCACTGACGCCGCGCCCAGACGCCGCGCCCGAGGAAGAGCATCAGGGCGATCGCGGCAAAGAGAGAGCGATAGAAGGTGACCTTGAGCGCGGAGTCGGCCACAGCCTTGATGCCGATGCCGCCCGTCGACCAGAGCAACGCCGCGCCGATGATGAGAAGGATGCCCTTGCGGCGATGATCCATGAAGGGCGGGATTGTATTCGTAGCGCCGTCGGCTCGACGGCGGTCAGACGGAAACACGCATTGCCGGCGAGCCGCCGGCGGTCCAGCCAGCGGGCCGCTGGCGCTACGCTTTCACAACCTCAGTTATAAAACGCGCCGCTGTCATCGAATCGCGCGCGGAAATCGCTCTCCGCGGGCGGACACGGAAGCGGCTCGTCGGGCGGCGGAACCACGATGGCGCATTCGCGGATGACGTCGGCCAGCGTGTCGATCTCCAGCGGCTTGTTCACCGTGGCACCGACGTGATTCGCAGCGATGCTGACGTCGGCGGTGGGATCGAGCACCGCCAGCACGAACGTGGTGGCCTCGGGACGCTCCTCGCGAAAGCGCGTCAGGAACGAGAGGCCTTCGTCGTCGGGAAGACTCATGTCGATGAGGATCAGCGCGTAATCGCACAGCCTCGTTTTCTCGAGCGCATCCTCGGCGCTCACCGCTGTGTCGACGCCGAGGGGCTGATGGCGGAGGATCGTAAAGAGCATGGCGCGAAGGGCATCGTTGTCTTCGATGATGAGAACTCTCGCTTCGGTCGGCATGTTTGTCGTCCTTTTTTTTCGATAGGACTTCTCAAAAGATGTGCCACATCAGTTGACCTTGCCTGGCGGCACGGTGACGCTGTCGGCGGGCGGGCAGCCCGGCAATTGCGGCCGTTCCGCCTGCGCGTTCGTGCACGCGGTGATCGTTTCGACCAGCAGATTGACCTCGAACGGTTTCCCGATCGAGGCGGCCACCAGCGCCGGATCGAGATCGCGGGGATCGTTTCCCGCGGTGAGGACGATCACCACCGGCCGCACCTCGGCGGCGAGTTTCTTCAGCTCGTCCAACACTTCCCAGCCGCTCTTCATCGGCATCATCAGATCGAGCAGCATCACCGCGTAGTGGCAGCCGCGCAGGCGGTTCATCGCCTCCAGGCCATTCTTCGCCATATCGACGGTGAATCCGCGGCGGCGAAGGATGGTGAACAGCAGCGCGCGAATCGCATCATCGTCATCGACGATCAGGATCCGTTTCTCGTTCGGCATCTCACTTCTGATTCAGCAAGTTCGCTGCCGGATGCTGCGCTGCGCGCGTTGTCTGCGGCTTCGCCGCGTTGTCGGTTATCTGCGCCTGCGGGCGCGTAGTCGAAGTGAGAGATGCCGGTTGAGCGAACACAGCAGGATTATCCGATTCGACCACGCGCCCGCGGGCGCAGACAACCGACAACGCGCGAAGCGCAGACAACGCGGCAAAGCCGCAGCCACTACTTCACCAGCCGCGAAATCTCCCTGAACTCATCCGTTCCCGAGCTCACGGTCAGCTCGAAGAGGACCATCTCCGTCGAGCTGAGCCGGGCGCCGTCGAAGAGCATGCGGCGGATGGCGATGTCTTTGTTGGCCTCGGTGCGGGATGAGATGGCGTCGGCGATGATGGTGACGTCGTAGCCGTTGGCGAGCAGGTCGCCGACGGTCTGGTAGACGCAGACGTGCCCTTCGACGCCCGCCACGATGGCCTGCTTGCGGTGAAGATTGCGCGTGGCCATGACGAACTCGGCACAGCCGTAGCCGGAAAAACAGGCCTTCTCGATCGGGATGTAGCCGGACGTCTCCTCGAACGCGCGCCGGATGGTGGGCACGGTCTGTCCGAGTCCCTGCACGTATTGCTCGGTCAGAATGGCCGGGATGTCCACCACCTTGCTGCCACGCACGAGCCGGTCGATGTTGCGCTCGATCGTCTCCCGATCGTGGATCACAGGCATCAGTTTCTGCTGCACGTCGATGACCACGAGAAAGGCGTCGGCGCGGTGAAGTCGGGACATCCGCAAAAGACTACACGATCACGTGCAGCGGCCGCTGTCCGCGCAGGAACATGGCCACATCGGTCGCCGCGATCCGGGCCATGGCCGTCCTGGTCTCCTCGGTGGCCGAACCGATGTGCGGCGCCAGCACGACGTTCGGCATCGCAAGCAGCCGCGGATCGACGTCCGGCTCATTCTCGTAGACGTCGAGGCCGGCGCCGCCGAGCTGCCCTTCGTCGAGCGCGTCGCACAGCGCCTTCTCGTCGACCAGCGCGCCGCGTGCGGTGTTGATCAGAAACGCGCCGCGCTTCATCGCCCAGATCGTCTCGGGATTCATCAGGTGCCGCGTCTCATTGGTCAACGGCGTGTGGAGGGAGACGATATCGCTCGTGGCCAGCAACTCGTAAACCGGCTCGCCGCGATGCGTTCCGGTCACCTCCATGCCGAACGCGCGCGCCCGCTGCGCCACCGCGGTTCCGATTCGCCCCATCCCGATGATGCCGAGGCGCTTGCCGGTGAGGGTCGTGCCAAGGAGGTGGAGCGGTTCCCACACGCATTGCCCGGTCGTACGCACTTCGCGATCGCCTTCGACGATGCGACGCATGACCGCGAGGATCAGCCCCATGGTCAAATCGGCCGTGGCCTCGGTGAGCACGCCCGGCGTGTTGGTGATGGTGATCCCGAGCTCGCGCGCGGCATCGACGTCGATGTTGTTGTAGCCGACGGCGTAGTTGGCGATCATCCGAAGATCGTGATTCGCCGCCAGGACCTTGCGCGTGATCGGATCGCTGAGCAGCGTGATGGCCGCATCCGCCTCGCTCAGAATGGTGATCATCTCCTCCTCGGAACGCCCCTGCTCCGAGGGATGCTCGACGAACTCGCAAAGCCCGGAGAGGATCTCGCGCACGACGTTCGGATACTTCGCAGTGAGGACGACGACCGGTTTCATGCGAAGAACAATAGCAGTGCGCAGAGGAGCGCTGGCGTCCGCGCCGGCTGGCCCGGCGTCGTCTCGACGCCGGTTACACTTGTCCAGTGTCTGCGATCCTTGGCCGCTTCCTCCAACTGATCGGAATGATCATCCTTCCGATCGGCCTGCTCACCGGTCTGTTGAAAGACAACGTGAACATGGAAGTACGCCTGCTCTTCATCGGCGGCGCGATTTTTCTCATCGGCTGGCTGATGGCGAAGAAGACGTCGGCGTAAGCGTCAAGACTGCGCACTCGGCGGCGAGACGCCGCCGAGCCAGCCGGCGCGGACGCCAGCGCTCCTCTATTCATCGATCGTGATCGTCTCCACCTTGTCCCCCCGCTCCGTCTGATCGACCACCGCCGTCATCCCCTCGGTGACGCGGCCGAAGATCGTGTAGCCGCCGTCGAGGTGCGGCTGCGGGGAGTGGGTGATGAAGAACTGCGAACCGCCGGTATCGGGGCCGGAAAGGGCCATGCCGACGGCGGCGCGGGTGTACTTCTGCAGATTGATCTCGTCGCGGATGGCGTAGCCCGGGCCGCCTTCCATGTCATTGCGCGGATCGCCGCCCTGGATCACGAAGTTGGGGACGACGCGCATGAACGAGCTGTTGTCGAAGTATTTCGCGCGCGCGAGTTGCGCGAAGTTCCAGGTCGTGATCGGCGCGTCCTGCACCAGGAGCGCGATCTTGATGTTGCCGCGGGTCATGTGAATCGTGGCCGTGTGCGGCTGGCGAAACCAATGGACGATCTGCTCATAATCGGTGCGCGCGGCCGGCAGCGGCGTGTATTGCGGCCGCGGCTTCTTCAACTGCTGCTCGATGGCGTCGGCGGCGGTGCGGCGCACCACCGGATCGCGATCCGCAAGCAGCGCGCGCAGCACGCTCTCCCGCTCGGGATAATCGATCTCGGCGATGGAGCCGATTGCGGCCAGGCGCGCGTCGTTCTGTTTGTCGCTCCGTGCGCGCTGTTCGGCCGCCTGCAACGTTGCAAGCTTCGCGGCATCGTGCGTTTTCGAATAGCGGCCGATGGCGTAGCCGCGCACGATGATGTCGCCGTCCGCAAGTCCCGCACGGATCAACGCGAGATTGGCGTCGACCTTATCGTCGGCGATCGTCCCGAGCGCCTGCGCGCGGACGAGCGGATCGGAATCGCGGGCGTAGCGCTCGCGAACGGCATCGGAGATCGCCGTGCTCGCTTCGAGCACGCGCACCTTCGCCCATCCGCTGAGGTCCGCCGGCAGCAACTTCTCGTCGCCCAGATTCTTGGCGATCGCCCCGGCGGCCAGCTCGCGATCCCAGCGCGAGCCGTTTGCGGCGACTTCGAGAAGACGGCGGCGGGCCGGCTCGCTGTGAACGGAGTAGTAGCCGAGCGCGTCGATCGAGGAGGCGCGCGTCCCGGGATCTGGATCGTCGAGCAGTTCCAGCACGCGCAGCGCGTCCTGCGTCATCTCCGGACGCTCGATCAACTTTCGATCCTTCGCCGCGAGCCGGGAGATGGCCACCACCGCGTTCGTGCGCACCCAAGGATGCGGATCGCGCAGCGCTTCGATCAGCAGCGGCAGCGACTCCGGCGCGCCAATCCTGCCGAGCGCGGTCATGACGTTGGCGCGAATCTGCGCGACGGGATCGTTGACCATCAGCTCCAGCCGCGATCGCGCCGGCGCGTAGGCGCGCCGCGCCAGGTCGTAGGTCGCTTCCTCGCGAATGCGCGGCGACGGTGACGCCAGCGCATCCGCCGCGATCGCCGACGCTTCATCGCTCTTGAACCGGAACAGGAATCGGATCGCCCGCGCGCGAATCCCTTCCGGCGTCTGCCCGCCCGCGAAGGCGGCGTATTTCGCCAGCGGAACTTTCGCCGCCAGCTTCGACAGCGCTTCGACTGCCTCGCCGGCCACGTCGCCATCGGCATCGCCAGCAAACTGCAGAAGTGCATCGACTGAGGTCGCGTCGCCGATCTGCCCGAGCGCGAAGGCGGCGGTAGCGCGAACATTCGCGTCCGAATCTCCCACCAGGGTCACCAGCTCCGCCACGCCGGCCTGCTTCTCTCCCTCATCGCGCACACCGTTCCCGTTTGCATCGACGAACGTCTGCGGCCCGATGCGCCCGAGCGCCAGCGCCATGCGCGCCCGGTGCAGCGCATTCGGATGATGGATCCCCCACTCCGCCAACGCCGCGTCGTACTGCCGCCGGTCCTCCACCTGCAGCATGCGCACTTCCTCCTGAATGGTGAAACCGTAAGGCTGAATTGGAGGAGGCGTCGCCGCCGGTGCGGGAGGGGGCGGCGGCGGAGCCGCGGTCGTGCAGGCGATGGCGAGGAGGAGCGGAGCAAAGATGATCTTGCGCATCGGCTGTTGATGATAAGCGCTGTGACGGGCCGCACACGTCAAAGCAGCAACCGCCCCCTTGCTCTGTGCCCCCTCGTGAACCACACTGCCCGCTGCATGGCCCTCTCCGTGGACATCGACGCAAAACATCTGGCCCGCCGCTATGGGAGGCGGTGGGCGCTGGCGGATGTGTCGTTCACGCTCGCCGGGGGCGCGGTGCTGATGGTGGCCGGGCCGAACGGCTCGGGGAAATCGACGCTGCTGCGGACGCTCTCCACCGCCGTCCGGCCGGATGGCGGGTCGGCGACCATCGGAGGCTTCGACGTCGCGCGCGAGCGTGAGGACGTCCGCAAGCTCGTGGCCATCCTCAGCCATGCCTCCTATCTCTACGATTCGCTCACGGCGCGGCAGAATCTGGCCGTCGTCGCCGATCACCTCGGCCGCTCGCGCTCCAACATCGAGGCGCTGCTCGACCGCGTCGCTCTCGGATCGCGTGCCGACGACGCCGTGGCCACGTTCTCCGCCGGCATGCGCAAGCGGCTCTCCTTCGCCCGGATGCTGCTGCAGGAACCGCGCGTAGCCATGCTCGATGAGCCGTACGGCCAGCTCGACCCCGAGGGATTCGTGCTGGTGGGGGATGTCGTGCGCGAGCTGAAAGCCGGCGGGACCACCGTCATCATGGCTACCCATCAGATCGCCCGCGCAGCCACCCTCGCCGACGAGGCCCTGCTGCTCGAAGCGGGGCGGGTGGTGTGGCGGGGGAAGGCGGCGGAGGTGCCGGGGCGATGAGCCGTTCAAGCGCCATGATGAAAACCCCTGTCATCCTGAGCCGCCGATGCCCCGGAGGGGCTGAGGACGGTCGAAGGACCCCCCACGTACTTGCATCGGAAAAATACCGCCGCCCGACCCCGCAAGTACTTGGGGGGTCCTTCGCCGTCCTCGACCCCTCCGGGGTGTCGGCGGCTCAGGATGACAGGAGGGCGCCATGCTGATCGCCGCCCTCCGCAAAGAACTCCTCCTCCAGTGGCGCACCCGCGCCCAATTCATGGCCGTCTTCGTTTTCGGTGCTGCCGCACTGCTGCTCTTCAGCTTCGCCGTCGGACCGGTAGCCGAAATGCTCCGGCAGTTTTCGGCGGGGTTCCTCTGGCTGGGACTGCTTCTCTCATCGACACTCACACTCGCCGAGAGCTTTCACGCCGAGATGGAAAACAGGGCGCTGGAAGGACTGCTGCTGCTGCCCGCCAATCCGCGGGCGCTCTACTACGGCAAGGCCATCGCCAACTGGTTGCAGCTGACCTTGCTCGGCATCGCCCTCGTGCCGGTGATGGTCATCCTCTACGACGCCGGGACGACGCGCATCGGCTCGCTGATCCTCGTCATCGCCCTCGGCACGGCCGGGCTTTCGGCGCCGGGAACGCTTTACGCGGCCATGACCGCGCAGGTGCGATCGAAGCAGACTCTCCTGCCGTTGCTTCTTTTTCCGCTGATCGTTCCCGCTTTACTTGCGTCCGTAAAAGCTACATCCTTGATCATCCTCGGCGATCCGATGAATCAGTCCCGCGCGTGGATCATTCTCCTCCTCGCGTTTGACGCAATTTACTGGTCCCTTTGCGGACTTCTGTTCGTTCAAGTCGTCGAAGAGTGAGGGTTTTCCTTTCATGAAACGAAACCTGTTCTGGCTGGCCATTGCCCTGCTCGCGGCCGCGATCTATTTCGGTCTTCTGGTGACGATGGGCGAGCAGTATCTGCACGCCGATCTCTCCCTCGGCCTGCCGGTGGTGGCGCGGACGCTGATCGCCTTTCTCGGCGGCCTTGCGGCGATCATCATCCTGCTCGTCGCCGACGACTTCCGGAACCTCGCGCGCCCGAAAGCGCTCGGCATCGCCGGCCTGCTGCTGCTCCTGCTCGGCTCCTACTTCGGCCTTTTCGTCGCTCCGCCCGAGCAGTTCATGGGCGAAACGCAACGGATCATGTACGTGCACGTGCCGACGGCCTGGTTCGCGCTGGTGGCCATGACCCTGGGCTTCGTCGCCGCCGTGGTCTTCCTCTTCGGCGGCAACTACGACTGGGACGCGCGGATGGAAGCGTCGATCGAAGTCGGCGTGGTGCTGGCCTTTCTGCTCTGCTGCCAGGGAGCGATCTGGGCCAAACCGACCTGGGGCGTGTGGTGGGATTGGGATCCGCGGCTGACGACCACGGCCGTACTGCTCTTCGCCTTCCTCGGCATCCTGGCGCTGCGCAAATTCGTCGACGATCCGCACCGGCGGGCCATGTGGTCGGCCGTGGCCACGATCGTGGCCTACGTCGACGTCCCCATCGTCTACTTCTCAGTCAAATGGTGGAACTCGCTGCACCAGCAGCAGTCGAATCCGAACACGGTCTCCAAGCCGTTCTGGATTCCGCTGCGGGCCTGCGCCTTCGGCATTCTGCTGCTGATGATGGCGTTCATCATGCTGCGCGCGCGGGTGGCGGCGCTGCGGCTGGAGCATGAACTGGCGCCGCCGCCGGCGCTGGACGGTTCGGAAATCGGAGAAACGGTATGAGCGGAGTAGTCTCGGGAGGCTGGAACTTCGTGGTCGCGGCGTACACGGTGACCGCGCTCGTACTGACAATCTACGGTGTGACTGTAATCACGCGCTTGCGTGATGAAATCGCCCGCGCCGCAAAAGAGCGTCGAGGATGATGAAAACCATGGATACGAAACCGACTGCCAGCGCTGTCTCGCGGCGCAAAACGCGCCTCTTCATGATCGGAGCATTCCTCGTCGCCGCGGTGGCCTTCGTGGTCATCTCCGCCGGCGGCATCAACACGAACCTCGTCTACTACTGGACGCCGACCGATCTGCACGCCGCCGGCGACAAGGCCTACGGCGCCACGATCCGCCTCGGCGGCATGGTCGCGCCGAAGTCGATCAAAGGCCACACCGGCGCTTCCGGGTTGGAGTTCGACGTCAAAGACGCCACCGGCATCGTGCACGTCAAATCGACCGGCGTCCCGCCGCAGATGTTCCGCGAGAACATTGGCGTCGTCGTCGAAGGGACGATGACCCGCTCCGGCTACTTCCAGTGCAATCGTCTGATGGTCTCGCACAACAACGAGTACAAAGCTCCGAAGAGCGGCCACAAGATGAGCAAGGACGAGCTGGAGAAGCTGATGCGTACGACCGAAGGATTGAAAGACTAGCGCGCCATGATTCCGATCCTCGGACGCTTCCTCATCCTCCTCTCGGTGCTGGTCGCGACGACCGGCGCCTTCATCGCCTACGCCGCCGGCGCCAAGCGCTCGCCCGAGGGACTGCGGTGGTCGCAGCGATTCGCGTATGCGTTCGCGGCGCTTATGTTCATCGCCACCGGCGTGATGGAGTATGCGCTTATCACGCACGACTTCAGTGTGCAGTATGTTGCGCATGTCGGATCGACGCAGGTTCCGATGTGGGTGACCATCGTCAGCCTCTGGTCGTCGCTGGAAGGCTCGATCCTCTTCTGGGGATTCATCCTCGGCATCTACATCGCGGCGACGACGTGGATCAATCGCAACGACCATCAGGAGTACATGCCGTTCGCCATCGGCACCTGGCTCTCCTGCGGCGCGTTCTTCAGCTTTCTGATCGCCGGACCGGCCAATCCGTTCCTGACGGTCTCGCCAGCGCCGCTCGAAGGGCCGGGCCCGAACGCGCTGCTGCAGAACCATCTGCTGATGATCATTCACCCGCCGATGCTCTACCTCGGCTACGTCGGCATGACCATCCCCTTCGGCTTCGCCATCGCCGCGCTGCTGCGCGGACGGCTGGGGCAATCGTTCCTACGCCCGCTGCGCGCTTCGCTGTTGCTGCCTTGGGTCTTCCTCACCATCGCCATCATGCTCGGCGGCTGGTGGGCCTACGAAGTTCTCGGCTGGGGCGGCTACTGGGCCTGGGATCCGGTCGAAAACGCTTCGCTGCTGCCGTGGCTGACCGCCACCGCCGCCCTGCACTCGGCCATCGTCATGGAACGGCGCGGCGTGCTCAAAGGATGGACGGTCACGCTCATCCAGGCCAGCTTCCTCCTGACGATTCTCGGCACGTTCATGACGCGCTCGGGCGTCTTCAACTCCGTCCACTCATTCACCCAGAGCGCCATCGGACCGACGATCCTGGTCTTCCTCGCCGCGGTGCTCCTCCTCTCCGTCGCGCTGCTCGCCCTTCGCATCGACTCGCTCGAAGCCGACGGACAGTTGGACAGCGCCGTGAGCCGCGAGGGGATGTTCCTCGTCAACAACCTCTTCTTCGTCATCCTCACCTTCACGGTGCTCATCGGCACCTGCTTCCCGCTGATTGTCGAAGCAGTCAAGGGCAAGCAGATGAGCGTCGGAAGGCCGTACTTCGACGCCATGGTCGTCCCGATCGGAACGGCACTCCTGTTTCTTCTCGGCATCGGCCCCGCGCTTCCGTGGGGAAAGGCTTCGAGGAAAGAAATGCAGCGCGCGCTGCTGCCGCCGTTCATCACCGGCGTGGTCGTTCTTGCGATCGGCTACGTCCTCGGCGTCCGCAACCTCTGGACGCTGCTCACGCTCCTCTTCGGCGGCTATGCGGCGCACGTGACCTTCGCGCAGATGTGGCTCCCGCTGCGCCAGCGCATGAAACGCGGCGACTCGTTCGGTCCCGCGCTCGTCGACGCGCAACTCCGCCGCGGACGACGCCGTTTCGGCGGTTACGTCGTCCACGCCGGAGCCGTGATCGTCTTCGTCGCCATCGCCGTCAGCAGCACCATGCGCACGCAGCAGGAAGTGACGCTGAAGCGCGGCCAGAGCACGACCTTCGCCGGATACACCGTTACGTTTACGGGCACCGAGGAGCGCGCGGAACCGCATCGGCAATCGACGATTGCGCACTTCAACGTCACCAAAGGCGGCGGACCTCCGGGCGGAGGCGGCAATTCAGGCGGAGGCGGCAACATCATCACCACGATGGAACCGCGCATGAATCAATACGCCACCATGCGCGAGCCGATCGGAACGCCGGCGGTCTACTCGACCATCACCCGCGACTACTACATCTCGATCATGAACCTGCAGGGCGATGAAGCCGGAGTGCTGATCATCAACCTGCCGATGGTCGGCTGGATCTGGTTCTCCGTTCTGCTGATGGGACTGGGCGGATTGATCGCCCTGATTCCGTCGCGGCGCCGCACCTACGTCGTCGTTCCCGAGAAAATCGCAACGGCCCCGGACGAGGTCGTGGCATGAACAAGACGGTCCTGATCATCGGCGTCATCATCGTGGCGGTGGTGATCTTCGTCCTCTTCGCCGGCCTCGGCAAAGACCCGGCCATCATCGACTCGCCGCTCATCGGGAAACCGGCGCCGCCGTTCGCGCTGAAGGCTGTCGGCAGCGGCGAGACCATCGATCTCACCGCGCTGCGCGGCAAACCGGTCGTTCTCAACTTCTGGGCCACGTGGTGCGGACCGTGTTACGAAGAGCACCCCACGCTCGTGGCCAACGCGCGCAATCTGCCGAACGTCCAGTTCGTCGGCGTCGTCTTCAACGATGAGGAGGACAAGATCATGCGCTTCCTGGCCCAGCGCGGAACGGCCTATCCGACGCTGCTCGACACCAACGGCAAGACGGCGATCGCGTACGGCGTCGGCGGCGTCCCCGAGACCTACTTCATCAATCCGGCGGGGACGATCGTGGCCAAATACGCGGGCCCGTTGTCCACCGAGGAGCTGCAGGCAAATCTGGCGAAGGCACTCCAATGATGGCGATGCTCGTTCTCCTGGCATTTCTCCAGGTCAAAGTTCCGGACGCTGCGCAGATCATCGGCCCGCCGGCGGGAACACCGGTCACCGGCGCGCAACTGGAACGGCGCACGATGGAGATCTCCTCCGAGCTGCGCTGCCCCGTTTGTCAGGGGCTGGCCATCGGCGATTCGCCGTCGATCATGGCCGCCAACATGAAGGCGCAGGTGCGCGAGCTGCTCGAGCGCGGCTACACCGAAACGCAGATCCTCAGCTACTTCGAAAAGTCGTACGGCCAGTTCGTCCTGCTCAAGCCGAAGTTCCAGGGCGTGAACGCGCTGGTCTGGATCCTGCCGATCGCAGCCCTCGCCATCGGCTTCCTCCTGGTGATGTCGAAGGCGAAGAAGCTGGAGAGCGCGCCGGCGAAGGCGTCGCTGCCGGAAGAACCAGCGGACGATCCCTATCTCGCCCAGGTTCGTGAGATGGTTGACAAACAATGACGGACTGGTTGAGCGCCACAGCAATGATCGTCTCCGGCGGCATCGTCGGATTCATGTTCTGGTACGGGATGAAAGGCCGGGCGGCGAAGCCCGACCTGGAGCGCCGCGACCTCGAAGCGAAACGCGACGTGCTGCTGCAGCAGTTGCGCGAGCTGAAAGAAACCGGCGGCAGCGCCGACGAGCAGCGCCGCCTGGAACGCGAAACGGCGGAGGTGCTGCGCAAGCTGGACGCGCATGCGCCGGCCAAAAAGAAACAGGACAAACGCGCACCTGACGTCGCGCAACCCGCGCCTGAAATCAACGTCGCCGCCCATGCCCGCGCCGCCTCGATCCGCGGTTTCCTCTGGGGCGTCGGCTCCGTAGCCATCCTCGGCGGCATCGCCTGGTTCGTCACGCAGCAGGCCACGCCGAAGACCGAAGGGACTACCGGCGGAACGCCGATGACGCAGTCCGCGCCGCAACAGCAGACCGACGCCGCATTGCAATCGATCGAAGCCGCCGTGGCCAAGTCGCCCGACGATCTGGAAATGCGCAATCAACTGGCCAAGGCCTATCTCGAGCGCGAGAACCTGATGGGCGTCTTCAAGGAGACGCAGTACATCCTCCAGCGCAGCCCCAACGACGCCCGCGCCCTGACCTACCAGGCTCTGGTGCGCATGTCGATGGGCCAGCGCGACGGCGCGGACGAGATGCTCCAGCGCGCCATCAAGTCCGACCCCCAGCTCAGCGACGCCTACGTAGCTCTGGCCTGGGACGACATTCAACGCGGCAAAGTCAGCGAAGCAGAAGGATTGATCGCCGAAGCAGCCCGCCGCCATCCCGATCAGCAGGCCCGCCTGGCAGACGTGATTGCGAAGATGAAGGAGCAGGCGAAGAACGCGCCGCCTCCAGCCGCCCCGCCAGATCATCCCGGACTTCCGAGTCCCGGCGCCGAATCCGCTTCCGCCCCGGCGTCGCCCGCCACACCGGTCAGCGGCCCCTCGGTCCACGTAACGCTGACGCTCGCCGGCGCGACCCCGTCGCCGAACGCCGTCCTCTTCATCATCGCCCGCGCCGCGGGACAGACCGCCGGCCCGCCAGCCGCCGTCAAACGCATCGGCAGTCCCACGTTCCCGCTGGAAATCGACCTCAGCGCCGCCGATTCGATGATGGGCCCCGGCCAGCCACTACCAGCCTCCATCCGCATCGAAGCCCGCCTTGATTCCGATGGCGACGCCATGACCAAGAACCCGTCCGATCCGCACGCGATGCAGGATGGGGTGAGCACGAACGGGACGAAGGTGGCGCTGGTGTTGAAGTAGGAGTCTTCGTCACAGCACTTGACTCGCTGTATACCTCTCCGATATACAAAGCGAGTGGTCAAGCTCGACCCTTCTATGTGGGAAGGATGCGACTGGGACGATGGAAACATCGGCAAGAACTGGACGAAGCATCGGGTCACGGACTGGGAAATTGAAGAAGTCTTTCTCAATCGGCCCATCGGTTTGGGCTCCGATACCTCGCACTCCGGTAGCGAAGCCAGGTTCTTCGCGCTTGGTCAGACAAACCGAGGACGATGGCTGTTCGTCGCATTTACCGTGCGACGTCAGCTAGTACGCCCCATATCGGCGCGAGACATGAATGCGCGCGAGCGGAGATCGTATGAAACCTCGAAAGAAGATACCGACGTTCAAGGATGAAGACGCTGAGCGCGAGTTCTGGGCGACGGCGGATTCGACGGAGTACATCGACTGGTCTCAGGCACAGAGCATTGTGCTGCCGAATTTCCGTCCTACCCTGCGAACGATCTCGCTTCGCCTCCCGGAATCGATGATTGCTGAGCTCAAACTGCTAGCCAACCAGCGAGATGTACCGTACCAATCTTTGCTGAAGGTCTTCCTAGCAGATCGGATCAATGAAGAGCGGAAGGCGAAGAACGGCGAAGGTACTTCGCCTTCTCGCAAGCGAGCGACGTAGTCCTTCACTGCTTGGGATGGCAGCTAATCCGAATACGATGTCCTCCCATGTCTGAGACCCACGCCGAAAACCTCGCCGTCGGCAGCGTCGCGTCGCCGAAGGAGCGCGAGGAGAACACGCGCTTCGAACCGGTCGAGTTTCCCCACGACCGCCCCGTGCGGACGCGCATCGAGCACAGCGATCGCATCCAGACGCTGAACATCGACGCCGAGATCCTGGCCTCGGAGCTGCGGCGGGCGATCAAAGGGGAAGTTCGGTTCGATGACGGATCGCGCGCACTCTACGCTACCGACGCATCCAACTACCGCCAGGTCCCGATCGGCGTCGTTCTCCCGCGCGATGCGGATGACGTCATCGCCACCGTGGCGCTGGCGCGCAAGCATGGCGCGCCGATTCTCGCCCGCGGTGGCGGCACGTCGCTGGCCGGGCAGTGCTGCAACGTGGCGGTCATCCTCGACTTCTCGAAGTACATGCACAACATCCGCGAGCTGAACGTCGCGCAGCAGTACGCCACGATCGAGCCCGGCATCATCCTCGACGACCTTCGCAACGCCGCCGAGAAACATACGCTGACCTTCGGTCCCGATCCGGCTACGCACACGCACTGCACGCTCGGCGGCATGATCGGCAACAACTCCTGCGGCGTGCACGGACTCATGGCCGGAAAGACCGTCGACAACATCGACGAGCTGGAGATTCTCACCTACGACGGTGTACGAATGCGCGTCGGTCCGACCAACGACGAAGAGCTGGAGCGCATCATCGCCGCCGGCGGACGGCGCGGCGAGATCTACGCCGGGATGAAACGCATTCGCGACACCTACGGCGATCTCATTCGCGCCAGGTATCCGAAGATCCCGCGGCGCGTCTCCGGCTACAACCTCGACGCGCTCCTCCCCGAGAACGGCTTCAACGTGGCCCAGGCGCTGGTCGGCAGCGAGTGCACCTGCGTGGTGGTGCTCGAAGCGAAGTGCCGTCTGGTTTACTCGCCGCCATCGCGCACCCTGGTCGTCCTCGGGTACGACGACATCTACCTCGCGGCGGACGACGTGCCGCGCCTGCTCGAATTCAAACCCATCGGCCTCGAAGGGATCGACGATCGCCTCATCGCCGACATGAAAGCGAAAGGACTGAACGTCGACAAGATCGATCTTCTACCGAAAGGAAAAGGCTGGCTGCTGGTTGAATTCGGCGGCGAGACGAAGGAAGCATCCGACGGCTACGCGCGCACGATGATCGCTTCGCTGGCAGCGTCGCCGTTCAAACCGTCGCATCGCCTCTACGACAACAAGCGCGAAGAAAAGATGATCTGGGCCATTCGCGAGTCCGGCCTCGGCGCGACCGCGTTCGTTCCCGGCAAGGGCCACACCTGGGAGGGTTGGGAGGATTCGGCCGTCGATCCCAAACACCTCGGCAAGTACCTTCGCGAGCTGCGCGCGCTCCTCGACAAATACAACTACCGCGGCGATCTCTACGGCCACTTCGGCCAGGCCTGCGTGCACACGCGCAACGATTTCGATCTCGAATCGGAGCCGGGCATTGCCAAGTTTCGGGCGTACCTCGATGAAGCCGCCGACCTCTGCGTGAAGTACAACGGCTCGCTCTCCGGCGAGCACGGCGACGGCCAGTCGCGCGCGGCGCTGCTGCCGAAGATGTTCGGCCCGGAGCTGGTGCAGGCTTTCAACGAATTCAAATCGCTCTGGGATCCGGAGTGGAAGATGAATCCCGGCAAGGTGGTGATGCCGTATCACCCCACAGAGAACCTGCGGCTCGGCGCGGACTTCAAACAGTGGTCGCCGGAAACGCACTTTCAGTTTCCAGGGGACGACGGCCGCATCGATCGCGCCGTCGGACGCTGCGTCGGCGTCGGCAAATGCCGGCGGCTGGACGGCGGCACGATGTGTCCCAGCTTCATGGCCACGCGCGAAGAGGAACACTCCACGCGCGGCCGCGCGCGCCTGCTCTTCGAGATGTTCGAGGGGCAGGTCATCCCCGCCGATTGGAACAACGAAGCGGTCAAGGATTCGCTCGATCTCTGCCTGGCCTGCAAGGGCTGCAAAGGCGAATGCCCGGTCAATGTCGACATGGCCACGTACAAGGCCGAGTTCCTTTCGCATTACTACGAGAAAAAACTGCGACCTCCCGCGGCCTACGCGATGGGCTGGATCTATTGGTGGGCGCGTCTCGCCGAAATGGCGCCGGAGCTTGCGAACGCGGTGATGTCGCTTCCGATTTTGAAAACGCTCGGTGGCGTGGCGAAGGAGCGGCAGATGCCGCGATTCGCGAAGACGACGTTCGTGGAGCAGTTCCTGGGAGCGCGGGCGGCCCGCCCGCATGGAAGGAAAGAGGAAACCGGCGGGCGGGACGCCCGCGCTCCCAGGAAGATCCTCCTCTGGCCGGACACCTTCAACAATCACTTCCATCCCGGCACCGCGAATGCGGCGGCCGAGGTGCTGGAAGCGGCCGGGTACGAAGTGGTGATCCCGCGCAAACGGCTTTGCTGCGGACGTCCTCTTTACGACTGGGGATTCCTCGGCATGGCAAAGAGCCTCCTGCGCGAGACCATGGATACGCTGCGGCCCGAGCTCGAAGAAGGCATCCCCATCGTCGGCCTCGAGCCGAGCTGCGTCTCCGTGTTTCGCGACGAGCTGCCGAATCTCTTTCCTGGCGATGAAACCGCGAAGCTCTTGTCGAAAGCGGTGAAGACTCTGCCCGAGTTTCTGATGCAGGAAAACGTCGCCCTCCCGAAACTGCACGGCAAAGCGCTCGTGCAGGCGCACTGTCACCACAAAGCCGTTCTGCATTTCGACGATGAGGAACAGCTGCTGAAAAAGATCGGCCTCGACGTCGATCATCCCGACTCCGGCTGCTGCGGCATGGCCGGCGCGTTCGGTTTCGAAGAAGAGAAGTACGAGATCTCGATGCGCGTCGGCGAGCGCGTCCTCCTTCCTGCCGTGCGCGAGGCAGCACGCGACACCATCATCGTCGCCGACGGTTTCAGCTGCCGCGAACAGATCGCGCAGTCGACCGGCCGCGAAGCGCTGCACGTCGCGCAGGTCTTGCATATGGCCATGCACGAAAACGCGGCGGGCGAGCTGCCGGAGCGGCGCTACGCCGAGGAGCCGGCAACGCTCGACGGCCGAAAACTGGCCTGGAAAGCGGCAGGCATCGCGGGCGGCATCGCATTGCTAGCCGCCGGCGTGGCCCTCTTGCGACGATGGCGGAAACGATAGAGCGCTACGACCCCATCGCCGACTACGCGATCATCGGCTGCACGCGATCGGTTGCGCTGATCTCGCGGCGCGGATCGATCGACTGGCTGTGCTGGCCGCGTTTCGATTCGGAATCGATCTTCGGGCGCCTTCTCGACGCGGAGAAGGGCGGGTTCTTCGCCATCCGGCCAGCGGTGGCGCATCAAGCGACGCGGCGGTACGTCGACGGGACGAACGTCATCGAGACTACGTTCACCTGCGAGACCGGCGAGGTGCGGCTGCTCGATCTGATGCCGGTGTTCACCGAGGAGGAGAAGACGCGGCAGCTCTCTCCGTTCCGGCAGTTGCTACGCCGCGTCGAAATCATCAGCGGAGAAGTGCCGATCGAGATCGTCTACGCGCCGCGGCCGGATTACGGGCGGGTCACGCCGCGGCTGGAGCTTCGCGGCGGCTCGGTTTTCTGCTCATGGGGCGCGCGTGTGTTGAATCTGACCAGCGACGCCGCATTCATCATCGATCACGGCACAGCCACTGCGCGCGTTACGTTGCAGGCCGGCGAGTCGCTCACGTTCGCGCTTGGCTTCGACGAGAACACGCCCGCGGTTCTGCCGGTCATCAGCGACGACACGATCGAGCGCACCATTGCCTTCTGGCGCAAATGGTCGTCGCAACTGACGTACGACGGACCGCACCGCGGCCTCGTGCTGCGATCGGCGCTGGCGCTGAAGCTGATGATGTATTCGCCCAGCGGCGGCATCATCGCCGCGCCGACGACGTCGCTCCCGGAGCGCATCGGCGGCGTGCGCAACTGGGACTATCGCTACTGCTGGCTGCGCGACGCTTCGTGGACCGTTTCCGCGCTTTACGACTGCGGCTTCGCCAACGAAGGGGCGGCCTTTCTCGACTGGCTTCTCTACTCGACGCGGCTCACGCAGCCGCATCTGCAGATGCTCTACGACGTTTTCGGCGAATCGCACGTCCCTGAGAAAACGCTCGATCATCTCGAGGGCTACCGCGGCTCACGCCCGGTCCGCATCGGCAACGATGCGCACAGCCAGTTTCAACTCGACGTCTACGGCGAGGTTCTCGGCGCCGTCGAGGAAGCCACCAGCCGCGGCGAGGCGCTCGATCGCGATGTCGAAAAACTCCTGCGTCGTCTCGTCGACATCGTCTGCAAACGCTGGCAGGAACCGGATGCCGGCATCTGGGAAAAGCGCGGCGGACCGCGCCAGCACGTCCACGGAAAAGTGATGGCCTGGTCCGCGCTCGACAGCGCCCAGCGCATCGCCAAGCGCTGCCACATCGAGATCGACAGTGCGCACGTGGAGAAGGTGAAGGCCGAGATCAAGGACGCGGTGCTGACGCGCGGCTTCAATGCGAAGCGAAACACCTTCGTGGCCATCTTCGATGAAGAAGAGGTCGACGCCAGCCTGCTCTTCATCGCCCGCGTCGGTTTCGTCGATCCGGCCGATCCACGGATGCTCGGTACGATCGACGCGATCCGCACTGACCTCGGGCACGACGGTTTGATCTACCGTTACGACACCGAGAAAACGAGTGACGGCCTGCCGCCCGGCGAAGGGGTCTTCCTGGCCTGCAGTTTCTGGCTCGTCGAAGCGATGGCGATGGCCGGCCGCGCCGACGAAGCGCGCGCGATCTTCGACGACGTCATCCGCCACGGCAACGACACCGGCCTGTTCGCCGAGGAGGTCGATGGGGAGAGCGGCGCGTTGCTGGGCAACTTCCCGCAGGCGCTCTCGCACATCGCCCTGCTCAACGCGGCGCTGCACCTCGAGGAGGCCGGAAAGAAAGGGAAATCGACGCCGCGTGCTCAGTAAAGCGCGTAGAACGCCCCCAGCGTCGCGCCGTACAACACGTGCGCGAACAGCAGCACCCACGGCGTCATCGAACCGTAGTTCCTGACGAAGAATCCCGGCGGTTCGAGCAGGCGCGTCGGCTCCGGCCCACGAAAGTCCGACACCATGCGCGGATGGATCCCCGGCAGAACCGGCAACACCACCACGACGATGAACATCCCCTGCATCGCCCCGAGCAGCGCGCCAAACCACCACGTCGCCGCGTGCACGTTTTCGAAGAAGAGTCCGTAGACGACGGCGAAGATCCAGCCGTTGGCGAGATGCGCCATCAGCCCGATCACTTTGGCCCGGTCGCGATCTGGAGTCAGCATCGTGCCGATGATGAACGGAATGTCGATGCGCGTGAGCCCGAGCGATTGCGCGGCGATAGTGAGGCTGGTCAGCAGAACAGTCGCCGCGAAACCCCAGATGAGGATGGAGGGGAGGTTCATGGCGGAGATGACGTGCGGAGAACGTGCCGACCGCAAACGGAGCGCTGGCGTCCCGCCGGCTGGCGAGGCGTCGTCTCGACGCCTCGTTCTGGGCGCTTCCTCTGCGTTCGGCGGCGGGACGCCGCCGGTCCAGCCGGCGCGGACGCCAGCGCTCCGGTGCAACTCTTGCTCGCTCTCCTCCCATGAACCCTCCCGAAGTCGTCGTCATCACCGGCGCCTCCGCAGGCGTCGGACGCGCTACCGCGCGCGCGTTCGGCAAACGTCGCGCGAAGGTCGGACTCATCGCTCGCGGCAAAGATGGCCTCGATGCGGCGAAGCGTGAGATCGAAGAATCCGGCGGCGAGGCGATCGTCCTTCCGCTCGACGTCAGCGATGAAAACGCCGTCGAGCAGGCCGCCGCAGAAGTCGAGCGCGCATTCGGACCGATCGACATCTGGATCAACAACGCCATGCTCTCGGTCTTCTCGCCAATTGCGCAAATGACGGCCGAGGACTATCGCCGCGTCACCGACGTCACCTACCTCGGATACGTCTGGGGAACGCTGGCGGCATTGCGGCGGATGAAACCGCGCGACCGAGGCGTCATCGTGCAGGTCGGCTCGGCGCTGGCGTATCGCGGCATCCCGCTGCAGTCGGCCTACTGCGCGGCCAAGCATGCGGTGCAGGGCTTTCACGACTCATTGCTCAGCGAACTGATTCACGACAACAGCAACGTGCGCGTGGTCATGGTGCAGATGCCGGCCCTCAACACGCCGCAATTCCGCTGGGTGAAATCGCGGCTTCCTCGAAAAGCGCAGCCGGTGCCGCCGATTTTTCAACCCGAGGTTGCGGCCGATGCGATCGTCTGGGCGGCGTACAGCGGACGGCGCGAAGTGAACGTCGGCTGGCCGACGACGCAAGCAATCGTCGGCAACAACTTCATGCCCGGACTCGGCGACTACTACCTCGGCAATCACGGTTACGACGCGCAGATGATCGATGAGCCGGAAGAGCCGGGCCGTCCTGACAACCTCTGGTCTCCGCTCCCCGGCGACCACGGTGCACACGGCGTCTTCGACGACCGCTCGAAGAACGTCAGCATCGAGATGGAGCTGAACAAACGGCGTGGGTGGGTGGTGGCGGGCGCGGTGGCGCTGCTTCTAGGCTGCCTGGCAGGACGACGCCGCTAACTCCCTGCGGCTGGAAGTCTCGCGTTCTTCACGGAAATTCGACGCAGCGGGACCTCTACCGACATAAGTTCATTGCGAACGGTCAGGGGGGACCCCACATGTCCGAATCGGACCAAAGAAACTGTCGCGCTCGAACACTCGTCGACGGCAACGGCCACATCTGCGCGTTCTTTCACAGCAGAGAGGAAGCGCGGCGAACGCTCCTGCCATTCATCGCCGACGGCCTGGAGAAGGGCGAGAAGGCTGTTCACATCGTCAACGCGAACGACCGTGACGAACATCTGCGCTGGCTGCGCGAGTTTCAAATCGACGTCGACAAATTGGTGCAGAGCGGGCAACTGGAAGTGTTCACGTGGCCGGAGACGTATCTGCGCGGCGGCACGTTCCATGAGCAGGACGCGATCAGAATGATCGACCAGCTGCTGGCCAATGCGCGGCAGGAGGGCTATCCACGGGTCCGAGGGATCGGCGACATGCAATGGACGCGGGAAAACCGGATGGGTGTTGAAGACGTGATGGAATATGAAGCGCGGCTCAACTCCATCATCGCCGGAAATGGCGACATCCTCGTCTGCGCCTACGATCTCACGCGGTTCAGCGGCACCGAGATCATCGGCGTCATCCGCACGCATCCCGCTGCAGTCATCGGCGGTGTGTTGCAACAGAATCCATTCTTCGTTCCGCCGGAAGAGGTCCTGGCGGAGCTTCGCGAGCGGACGGGCCTTTCCCGGAGCCGCTAGGAACGTCGCCGCCGGTAGTGGCGGAACCTATCTTGTTTCCGATACGCAGCGGGATCAGGAGGCGCATATGTCTGCATCGGGCAGCAAGCCTCGGTTCGGGGGGACGGTCCTGAACGGAGATCATCACGTTTGCGCGTTTT
>Ga0157378_10000240_pt1 | contig 53471 bp, 49 predicted proteins | sample M65metaG_FD_115309 | JGI IMG/M metagenome (GOLD analysis project Ga0157378, IMG submission 115309) | Miscanthus rhizosphere microbial communities from Kellogg Biological Station, Michigan, USA - M6-5 metaG | ecosystem: Host-associated > Plants > Roots > Rhizosphere > Soil | place: USA: Michigan... | reverse complement strand
GCTCTCCATCGACGACGAACGTATCGCCGGCGGCGATCTTGCCGCCGCCGAGGGATGGCGGAATCCAGACGCGGCGCTTCTCGCCGATCGTCATCTGCTCGAACATCTCGCGCATGCCCGGCAGCAGCTTCGACATCGGAACGAACGTCGGCACATCGGTGCGCGTGTAGTCGACGATGGAGCCGTCGGACGCCTTCCAGACCGCGTAGCGAACGTGAGCGTAGTCGTCCGCGTTCGGATGCTGATCGGATTTCCCGGCCTCGAGCTGCTTCGAAATCAGTCCGTCCGCGCTCTTCTGCGCGTCCGCGGGCGGCACCTTGAGATCGAGAGGCGGAGCGGGGGCGGGTTTCACGGACGAGAAGGAGGCGGCCAAAATGAGAGCAAGCATCATTAGACTTCGCAGAACATGCGACTTCTTCTGATCTCTTCCTCAACCGTCCACGGTTTCGGTTATCTCGATCATCCCGAACCGGAAATGCGCGCGTTCCTCGGCGCCGGCCGCCGCGTGGCCTTCGTGCCGTTCGCCGCCCACGATCACGACGCGTACACCGCCAAAGTTCGCGAGCGCCTCAGGAAGATGGATCTCGACGTCGTTTCCCTCGACGAGATCGACAGTGCCGAGGCCATCTTCGTCGGCGGCGGCAACACGTTCCGCCTCCTGAAGACTCTCTACGAACGCGATCTTCTGACTCCGATCCGCGAGCGCGTCCGCGCCGGCCTCCCCTACCTCGGCTCCAGCGCCGGAACAGTCATCACAGCGCCGACGATGAGGACGACGAACGACATGCCGATCGTCGAACCGCCATCCTTCGACGCCCTCGGCCTGGTGACGTACCAGATCAACCCGCACTACCTCGATCCCGATCCGCAATCGACACACAAAGGTGAAACGCGCGAAGAACGAATTCGCGAATTTCACGAAGAGAACGAGACGCCGGTGGTGGGATTGCGGGAGGGATCGGTCCTGCGCGTGGACGATGGTGTCACCACGCTCCTCGGCGAGAAGACTGCGCGAGTTTTTCGGAGAGGCTCAGAACCGACGGAAGTGGAACCAGGCAAGGTCGAGATCTGAGCGGCTTCACAAGCACAGACAAGAGTGTCTGTGCCACATCGGCCCTGCTTTTTGCGCGTGCCTACCGTGTTGCGCAGACAGATCGCATCACGTGGAGGAGCCCCATTGCGCGCCGGAGCGGCGACATCTACGTAGCCCACGGCGTGAGCCGTGGGGAAATCGTCGGGCGCAGTCTCAAGCCGCGGAGCGGCGACATTTCAAAAATCGCGGCGTCAACGACACTCTAGGATGTCGCCGCTCCGCGGCTTGAGATTGCTCACCCTTGTCCCCACGGCTCACGCCGTGGGCTACGTAGATTGCGCCGCTCCGCGGCGAGAGACGCAGCGACGTGGAGCCCTACATTAAACTTCGCAAATGCCTGACCAACGCCCGCAACCCGACGAATACTCACCGCATCATGAACAGTATGTCTCCCTGATCGAGGGGCCGATCCTTGGCGAAATGATCGCAGGGCGGGAGAGCATCCGGCAGCTCATCGATCTGGTCCCCGAGGAGCGCGGCGGTTATCGATACGCGGAACGGAAGTGGACCATTCGTGAGGTCATTGGTCACATGGCCGACGCGGAACGGATTCACACCTTTCGCGCGCTAACGTTCGCGCGCAACGATGCCATTGAGCTTCCGAAGTGGGGGCCGGACTCGTATGCTGCCGCGGCGAATTTCAACGAACGCAGCGTCCGCAATCTCGTCGAGGAGGAACTGGCTGTTCGCGACGCCACGATCGCCCTCTTTTCGAGCCTGCCGGCGGAAGCGTGGTCGCGCGAGGGGACGGTTTCGGGCAAGCGTCTGACGGTGCGTGCTATCGCCTACATCGCCACCGGACACGTGAAGCGTCACCTCGACATTCTTCGCGAGCGATACGGCGTCGGCGCTTAACGCAAGATCGCCAGCGCGAACCAGCTGATCATCACCAGCAGCGTCACGGGCACGCGGAACGAATCCGATTCAACGGCGATGAGCGTGCCGAAGACTCCGTAGTCCGACGCGGCGCGGAGAAACGACCAGTCCTCCCACCAGAACTCCGCGCCGAGGGTGAAGAAGAGAAGCGCGTAAGCGATCCAGGCGAGCTTCACCGGCAGAGCGGCGCGCGATGATCGGAAGGCCAGAGCCACGATGATGGTAAAGATCACGATGAGCGTGCCTTCGATCAGCAGAAGGCGATTCGCGCCGCGCATCGCCGAAGCCATTCCGGCGAACGGCAGGGTGAAGTGTTCCGAGGCGCCGAGGTTTGGCGGAAGGTTCCAGAGCCGGAAGAGAAAGAGCTTCCAGCCGAAGTGCGCGGCGATCGGGATGGCGAACGCCGAGGCGCGGACGACGGCGCGATCACGCAGCAACAACGCCGCACCCGCGGCGATCGCGAAGAGGATCGCGGTCTCCTTCGTCAGCACGGCCAACGTCAGGAACGTCACGGCAAGGACAATGCGGCGCGAGAGAAGAAACCGCAGGGCGAGAAGAAGGAACGCGATCTCGACCAGCTCCACCAGGTCGCGGCTCATCGTCAAGAGGAACCCCGGGAAGAGCGCAACTGCCAACGCCGTCCACCACCGCGTCACGATCGTCGCCGCCGTCGCCGCGATCGCTCCTGCCGCGGCAATGTTGAGCAGCAGCATCGCCCACGGAATCGCGCGTGGGCTGCCGGCGGAGAAGAGACGCACCAGCAGCGGATAGCCGATCCGTTGCGCGCGATAGACGGGATAGTCGAATCGAATTCCGGTCACGCGCTCCGCCGTCGACAGCGGCGCCTCGGCCAGCCGATAGTAGAACTGCCCGTCGTATCCCGGCGCATTGGCCGCGACCGTCAAACTCTTCGGCGCCGAGGCCGGATCGGTGAACTCATCGCCGGCAAGAACCAGCCGCGAGGCATCGAAGCCGTTCCTGCGCAGAATGACGACCGCGAACGCGCAGTAGAGCACGACGGCGATGAGCGCCGCGATGGTGGCATTGCGTTTCATGAGAAGCAGTAGATTAAAGTAACCCGCATGCTGCCTCTCGCAGAGCTCGACGAAGCGCCGGTCGCCGAGAGCGAAGAAAAAACCGAGGAGCCGTCGCTGTTCAAGGTGCTCCTCCACAATGACGACTACACCACCATGGAGTTCGTGGTCTGGGTCCTGGAGTCGGTCTTCAACATGCCCGAAGAGCAGGCCATCCAGGTGATGCTCAACGTCCACCTCCAGGGCATCGGCGTGGCCGGTCTCTACACCTTTGAAGTGGCGGAGATGAAAGTGGAGAAAACCATCTCCCTGGCCCGCGAGCAGGAGTTTCCTCTGCTGGCGACGATGGAACCCGCCTAGTGCTTCGCCGCGCGATGGCGCGGTGGCGGCGGGGGCGGAGGCGGATCGATCACCACCGGCCGCACGTGTACGATGCGCGACGTGGCCGTACCGCACGGCGTCGAGGCGATGACGTAGTAGTCGTGCGGCGCGGTGATCGGCACCGTCACGTACTTCGTTCCGAATCCGACGGTGTTCTGCGCGCCGGTCGCTTCGTGCCATTCGTATTCAATGTCCCCGATCGAGTTCGCCTCCACGCTCAGCGTGGCGTTGGCGAACGGCGGCACGGCGGTGTCCACCGGCTCCTTGGTGATGATCGGAATGAGACATCCGGAGCGGACGCAATCGAGAGCGAGCGTGTACTGCCCGGTGCCGTGGAGGTTTCCGGACGTGACCACGATTGTGTAGAAGGCGTTGCGGGGAACGGAGAAACTCAGCGTGTCGGTGGTCGGATTCAGGAGCGTCGATTGCGCCAGCGCCGTCGACGACTGCGAGAGATCGTAGATGGCGAATTGGGGATCGAACGCGCTCGACGTCAGCCGCATGTTCAAGGTATCGCCGATGGCGCCCCAGACGCGGTACGTCGAGTAAAAACGATTCGGGTCAGACGGAGCGATGCAGCTCAGCGACGACAACTCCCACGTCGCCTGCTGCCCGCAGAGGAGATCCTGCTCGATGCACTCGATCTGCGTCGAGGGCGGCGGCGTATCGTCGCAGGCCATGCGCAGCAGGTAATCGCCGGCGGCGAAGCGGTCGTTGGTCCCCAACTGCACCCGCCAGTTCCCCTGAATGGGCAATGCGTAACGGACGGTGGCCGCCGGCCCGCCGGAAATCACGGGCGGGAGTGAGGTGCCCGAGGGCGGCGCGACGAAGCCGATCCAGGCATTGGTGTAGCCGGCGCTGAGCGGCCGTACGGTCGCCGTCACCAGTTCCTGCTGCCCGCCGTTGAAAACGTACTCGTCGTACAACGTAACGTTCGCGGCGAGACAATCGCCGTTGACCAGCTGGCCGTGTGCGTCGCTGTTGCAGGAAATCGGCGTCGATCCGCATCCCTCCACCAGCGGAGCCGGCCGGAGGGCGCCAGACTCAACAGCTGCCGGACGCGGATGCGGCGCAGGGAGGACGATGTCTGCCGCGACTGCGGAAGCGCAGAGGGCGAAGGGTACAACCACAGTCAGAGTGATGCGAGCGAATCGCCTCAAAATCGGGTCTCCAGTTTGGGGCGTTGAAAAGCACAGGAAAACCGCCAAACGGTTTCTTTCGTTGTGCTTCCCGAGTGCAAGCCTTGTGCATGATACTTGAAAGCGGGCTCAGGAATCGAGGTTATCTGTAGTGTCAGGCCCCGTGTCAAGCCGCGATCAGCTGAATCGAATACTTGCCGCTGGCATCCTTGAACCGAAGCTCGACCCGCCAGGTTCCGTTGCCCGGAAACATCTGGTCGATCGACGAATCTCCCCGCGGCAGGACCTTTTCCAGGCGGGTTGAGCCATCCGGATCGAGCAGGCGCAGAACGGCTTCGCCCTGTGCAACATGCATGGCCACTTTCAGGTGCGCCCGCGTCCAGGGCGCCTTGATCGTATGCTTCATGACTTTGGTATCCGAGGCCGAGTGAAAGCTTTCGCTCTCCGACATTGCCGAGTATTTCCAGGCCTCGGCATTGGTGTAGACAAGGAAGACGACAGCCATCATCGCGAGCAGAACTTTCGAGCGCATGGAACCTCCGGAGCTTCTGCGATGGTTAAACGCCGGCCGCCCAGTCCGGTTTCATCCTGCAACCGAAATCCTGCCGCCCGCGTCGTGGTTCTGCTCGCCGCGGATCACAAATACGCACGTCCTGCGATAATCGCCGGAACGGTTCCATCATGATCGCCCGCCAACTCCAGAAATCGTTTGAATTCGCCCTCCATGAGGCGCTGAAACGGCGCCACGAATACGTCACCCTCGAACACCTTCTCTACGCGCTGCTGCACGATCGCGACGTCCTCGACGTCATTCGCGCCTGCGGCGGCGACGTCGACGTCCTCCGCAAGCAGCTCGACGACTTCATGAACAAAACGCTCGAGCAGCTGCCGGACGACGCCGAAGTCCAGCCGGTGCTGACGGCCATGCTGCAGAGGATCGTGCAGTACGCGCAGTTGCACGCCCAGTCGTCGGGACAGAAGGAGGTCGACACTGGCCAGATGCTGGCGGCGATTTATCAGGCTGAGCGCTCCCAAGCCGTCTACCTCCTGCGCAGCCAGGGAGTGAACAAGCTCGACGTGCTGCAGTACCTCTCGCACGGCATCAGCAAAGACACGCCCGCGCCGAAGCCGGCCTTCGTCGGCGATGAAGAAGGCGCGGCCGAGCAGACCGGCGATCCGTTGAAGCTCTTCGCCGTCAACCTCAACGAGCGCGCCGAAAAAGGCGAGATCGATCCGCTCATCGGCCGCGGTCCGGAGCTCGAGCGCACGGTCCAGATCCTCTGCCGGCGCCGTAAGAACAACCCGCTCTTCGTCGGCGAGCCGGGCGTCGGCAAGACGGCAATCGCCGAGGGGCTGGCGCTCAAGATCGTGAAAAAGGAGGCGCCGGCGGTGTTGAAAGATGCAATCGTCTGGTCGCTGGACATGGGCGCGGTTCTGGCCGGGACGAAGTATCGCGGCGCGTTCGAGCAGCGCCTGAAATCGGTCGTCACCGCGCTGCTGGCGAAGCCGGACGCGATTCTCTTCATCGACGAGATCCACACCATCGTTGGCGCCGGCGCGGTGAGCGGCGGGACGATGGACGCTTCGAACATTCTCAAGCCCGCCATCGCCTCGGGGAAACTGCGTTGCATCGGCTCGACGACCTACGCCGAGTACAAGTCATCGTTCGAGCGCGACCGCGCCCTGGCCCGCCGCTTCCAGAAGATCGAGATCGGCGAGCCGAGCGTCGAGGAGACCATCGAGATCCTCAAGGGTCTGAAGACCTACTACGAGAAACACCACAACGTCTCCTTCACCGACGACGCGCTGAAGCTGGCCGCCGAGCTTTCCGCGAAGTACATGCACGACCGCCATCTGCCGGATAAGGCCATCGATGTGCTGGATGAGGCGGGATCGCGGGCGCGCATCCTTGCAGCAGGGATGAGGGATGAGGGACGAGGGGGGGCTGGCGCCTCGGCCTCCGTTGCTCCCGGCTCTTCCCCTCGCCCCTCGTCCCTCGTCCCTGACTCACCCCCTGCCGTAATTGGAATCGAAGATATCGAATACGTCGTAGCCCGCATGGCGAAGATTCCGCCGCGGACGGTTGCTGTGTCGGAAAAAGAACGGCTGCAAAGCCTCGACGCCGATCTGAAGCGCGTCATCTACGGACAGGACCAAGCCGTCGATCAGGTGGTCAATGCCATCAAGATCTCCCGCTCCGGCCTCGGGCATCCCGAAAAGCCGGTGGGCTCATTCCTCTTCTCCGGTCCAACCGGCGTCGGCAAGACCGAGCTCGCCCGCCAGCTCGCCCTCTCCCTCGGCGTCGAGTTCATCCGCTTCGACATGTCGGAGTACATGGAACCGCACACGGTCTCGCGCCTGATCGGCGCACCGCCGGGCTACGTCGGCTTCGATCAGGGCGGACTGCTCACCGACGCGATCACGAAGACACCGTACGCGGTGCTGGTGCTCGATGAGATCGAGAAAGCGCATCCGAACCTTTTCTCGATCCTCCTGCAGGTGATGGATCACGCCACGCTGACCGACAACAATGGCAAGAAGGCCGACTTCCGCAACGTCATCCTGATCATGACCACCAACGCCGGTGCACGCGAGATGAGCGACGCCTCCATGGGCTTCGGCACCACCGGCGGCGCCAAAGGCAAAGGCCGCGGCGCCATCGAACGGACGTTCACCCCCGAGTTCCGCAATCGCATGGACGCCTGGATCGCTTTCGAGCCGCTCTCCTTCGAGACGACCGAACGCGTGGTCGACAAGTTCATCGACGAGTTGCGCGTACAGCTTCGCGCCAAAAACGTGACCCTGGAACTGACCGAGCCCGCCCGCGCCTGGCTGGCCAAAAACGGCTACGACCCGGCCTTCGGCGCCCGCCCGATGTCGCGGTTGATCCATTCGAAGATCAAGGAACCGCTCGTCGACGCAATCCTCTTCGGCAAGCTGCAGGACGGCGGAAATGTCGTCGTCGATGCTACGGAAAACGGCCTGAATATCGGCTACTGAACTATTTCGTAGCGCTGAGTCCGCTATTGCCGCATAATCCTCCCGGTCCACAACAATCTAAGAGGGAGGCTGACCATGTCGGTTCTGCGGAGACTTCTGCCTTTGGCGTGCTGTGCGTTGATGTTTCTGGTCGTAGCCAGCGCACTCGGACAACCAGCGAAGAAAACAACGAAGAAGAAGAAACCGGCGCAAGCGACACAACAAGTCGATGGCGACGGCAATCCAATCCCCTCGACCAATCGGCCGCAACCGGCGGCGCAGACTCCGGTCACGCCGACTCCAGCACCGACTCCAGTTCAGCAGACACCTGCACCAGCGCCGCAGACTACGCAGACTCCAGCACAACAGTCACCGGCGAACCAGCCGGCACCGGAGACGCAGAAAACCAAAGTCTGTTCATCCACCGATCTCGCGGACGGCGCCTCGATCGATATCCCGCCGGCAGTCATCGGTGGAGGTGTAGCGACATTTTCGCTTACAAATCCAATGCTGGGCAAGAATGCAACGGCCATCAAAGTACATTGGCAGCACCCGAACGCGACCGCGCCCATGTCCACGAATCCGAAACCACTCCCCTTCACCCTGGGATATTGCGGGCCTGATCCGAACGATGCGAGCAAATCGAGTACTCAATACTTCGCACAGGGAAGCGATTATGCCGAGCTGGCGAAGGCTCAGGCAATCATCATCCGTTTCGAGCCAAACGACGCAGGCAAATTCCAGAGCACTCTTCAACTGTCGTGGAAAGAGGAAGCAAGCGACAAATCGAAAACGTACCCCGTCACCGGAGATGGTGGCGCACCCGATTACGCCAAGGATTCGCGCTACAAGCTGTGGGCATACACGGGGTTTACCTTCCTGCGTTCGCAGAATGATTTCAATGACAGTTTCGCCGAATTACTGGTACGCATCGAAACCCGATGGATCGACGAGCGCATCGCGATGAAGCAACGTGAGAAAGACCTGTACGACCGGGTCATGAAGGAGGGCATGCGATGCAATGACGAGAGAACCCCAGCCGCAATCGCTGCCGCGACGTGGAGCAAAAGGGAAGGCTGCGCCGGCGCGACATTCAATATCGTTCGTATCTATGGTGAAGCTGGACTCACGGGAACAACCGCCACGTCGACCGTCCAGTCGGCAATCGGAGGAGCGCAAGAGTCGTTCGCCGGTGGCTTCGGAGTCGGAATCGGCAAGACGCGCCTCGTTTCGGTCGTCCGGCCAGAGGACACCAGCGCTTTTTCGCTTCTCTTCCTTCCACGGCTTGGCCTCACATCCATTCCGGCAGAGACAGGTCATCCCGAAACTGCATTCACCGCGTATGACTATTCAGTCAATGTCCGCATCGAGAACGAGCCCAGCCTGGATGAAAAAAACAAGGCGGGAAATTTTGAGGGGGCTTACTTCGAGTTCGGCTTTGGAGAAAGTGAACGATTTTTGAACAAGAAGTTCCCTCGGCTGCGCGCCGATGGTTACCTCCCCATACCCGGCGGCAGTGATCTCTTCCGGTTTGCCATGCGCCTGCAGATCGACGCACCACGGCCCTTCACCACAAAAAAAGTCAGCAGCAAAACGAATCCGACCCCAGGGGACACCCTGGCCAACGAGATTCGCATCTCCGCACTCTTCAATCTCAACCTGTTGGAGCTGGGAAAACGCATGTCCGGTGCTAAGTAGACCCGAGTCACAATACGCGGCTTGATGTCGCGCTTTCCTGATCCCCGTTACGCCCGCGGCGACGTTGTCGCCGTGGGCGACGATCTTCGCGTGGAGACGCTGCGCGATGCGTACCGGCACGGGATCTTTCCGTGGCCGCATGACGAATCACCGTTGCCGTGGTTTTCGCCGCGGCGGCGGACGGTGATCGTCTTCGATGAGTTGCACGTCGGGCGGTCGCTGCGCAAGGCAGAGCGGCGGAGCGGATTCACCTACACGATCGATCGCGCGTTCGATGACGTCATCGCATCATGCGCGGGGACGCCGCGCGGGGACGAGACCGGAACGTGGATCGGGCCGGAGATCATCGCTGCGTACCGGGACCTGCATCGCGCCGGCGACGCGCACAGCATCGAAGTGTGGCGCGGCGACGAGCTCGTGGGCGGTTTGTACGGCGTCGATGCCGGCGGCGTCTTTACCGGCGAATCGATGTTTCATCGTGCGCCGGACGCCTCGAAGCTCGCGCTGCTCTTCCTCATCGAACATCTCCGCGCACGCGGCGCGACCTGGCTCGATTGCCAGGTGATGACCCCGCACATGGAAGCGCTCGGCGCGCGCGAGATCAACCGCAGCCGCTTTCTGGACATGCTCGCGGAAGCACAGGCGCGAGGACTGAAGCTTTTTGATCACGCGGAGGCGCGGAGACGCGGAGGAGAGATGGATCAGGCGTGAACGTGCTCGCCCACTGCGTGCGTATGCCCCGCGGTGCCCGACTCCACCTGCTCTGCCACCGTCACCGCCAGTTGGCGGAAGGCCTGTGCCGCGGCTGACGCCGGATCGAGGACGACGATCGGTTCGCCGCTGTCGCCGCCTACGACCACCTTCGGATCGATCGGGATCTCGCCGAGGAAGGGGACGCCGAGGAGCTCGGCGGTCTTGCGGCCGCCGCCGTGGCCGAAAATTTCTTCGCGCTCGCCGCAGTGGCGGCAGATGAAGAAGCTCATGTTCTCGATGATACCGAGGACCGGTACGTTCACCTTGCGGAACATCGCCAGACCCTTGCGGGCATCGATCAGCGCCACATCCTGCGGCGTGGTGACGACAACCGCGCCCGACAGCGGCACCTTCTGCGTCAGCGTCAGCTGCGCATCGCCGGTGCCGGGGGGAAGATCGATGATCATGAAATCGAGCTGGCCCCACTTCACGTCGGTGAGGAACTGGTCGAGTGCCTTCATCACCATCGGTCCGCGCCAGATCACCGGCGTGTCGGGATCGGTGATCAGGCCGAGCGACATCGTCTTCACGCCGTGGTTTTCCATCGGGATGATCTTTTCGTCGCTCTCATCGATCTGCGGACGCCCGTGGATTCCAAGCATCATCTGCTGCGACGGGCCGTAGATGTCGGCGTCGAGCATGCCGACGGTGTAGCCGAGGCCGCGGAGAGCAAGGGCGAGATTCGTGGAGACGGTCGATTTGCCGACGCCGCCTTTTCCCGACGCGACGGCGATCTTGTACTTGACGCCGGAGAGGATCTGTTCCGCCGGCGGAGCTCCCTGCGGTCCGGCCTGGCGCGATCCGACGTCGACAGTCATGCGCACGCTCTCGACGCCGGGGACGGCTTTCACCGCCGCTTCGGCGTCGCGGCCGATCTGCGCGGCGGCGTTCTGGTTCTCGGTTTGGAAACGCACGGTGAAGGAGACGCTGCCCCCCTCGACGCTGACGTCATGGACGAACCCGAACGAGACGATGTCGCGCGAGAGTCCCGGAAATTTGACGCCTTTGAGCGCGTCGAGAATCTGTTCCTTACTGGGCATTCTTCTTCTCCTGAATGAAGCGTTCGTACGAGGCGCGGATGATCGGAATGGCCTCTTCGTACGAGCTGACCACCGAGACCGCGCTCATGTCCGACGGGCTGGCCAGCCCGCGCGTGATCATGGTTTCGTTGATCCAGTCGATCAGACCGGTCCACATTGTACCGACCAGGATCAGTGGATGCTCGGTGACGTGCTTGACCTGGATGAGCTGCCACACCATGAACAGCTCCAGCGCCGTTCCGATGCCGCCCGGAAGAACGATGAACGCCGAGGAGAGCCGGATGAAGTGGTGCAGGCGCGAGAAAAAGGTCTTGTGACGGAAGACTTTGTTGACGAAGGGATTGGCATCGTTCTCGGTCGGCAGATGAATGGCCAGTCCGAACGAGCGCGAATGGCTCTCGGTCTGCCCTTCCATGGCCCCGGAGTTTGCAGCCTCCATCAGTCCCGGCCCGCCGCCGGTGACGATGTCCGCTCCAAGCCTCGACAACTCGTAGCAGAGTTTCTTGGCCTGATCGTAGATCGGATCGCCGCGCTGAATCCGCGAGCTGCCGAAAACCGACACGCGATAGTGCTCGACCCGCTCCGGCTGGATCTGATCGAGGTCGTTGATGGTCTCCCACAGCTGGTAGATGGCCTTGTCCAAGATGTGCGACGGATCGACGCTCGACCGCTTCTTCGCCTGACCTTTGCGCAGCGCTTCCAGCTGGGGGGTGGTGGTCTGCTGGTTGGTGGTCTTGGTGCGAGGTTTGGTGGCCATGGTGGTGGCGATGCTACGACAGCTCACGCGGAGGCGCGGAGACGCGGAGTGGAGAGATGCAGGTTTCAAACCGTTATACGCAGAGTTGATCAACTCTGCGTATAACGCCGCGCCCCTAAGCCGGCCTCTCGAGCAGATCCTTGAACTGCTCCTTATCGATGGCCTTGTCGTAGGCCGCGCGGGCGGAGACGGTGCCGGCTTCGTAGAGGCGGCGGATGGAGCCGTCCATGTCGATCATGCCTTCCTTGACGCCGGTCTGGATGGCGCTGGTGACCTGCGAGGTTTTGCCTTCGCGGATCATGTTGCCGATCGCGGGCGAGGCGAAGAGGATCTCCAGCGCGGCTACGCGGCCGCCGCCGACTTTGGGCATGAGCTGCTGCGCGACGACGCCGCGGATCGTTTCGCCGAGGACGTTGCGGACGCCTTCCTGCTCGGGGGCCGGGAAGACGCTGATGATGCGGTCCATCGTCTTTGCGGCGTTGTTGGTGTGCAGGGTGCCGAAGACCAGCGTGCCGCGCTCGGCGGCGGAGAGGGCCATCGAGATCGTCTCCAGATCGCGCATCTCACCGACCAGCACCACGTCCGGGTCTTCGCGCCCCGCCGCCTTGAGCGCCTCGGCAAACGATTTCGCGTGCGAGCCGATCTCGCGCTGGTGCAGCAAACACTTCTTGTTCGGATGAACGAACTCGATGGGGTCTTCGATGGTGATGATGTGCAGGCTGCGGGTCTCGTTGATGAGATCGATGATCGCCGCCAGGGTGGTCGACTTCCCGGAGCCGGTCGGACCAGTCACGAGAACGAGGCCGCTGCGGATCGAGGCGATGCGGCGCACCTGATCGGGCAGGCCGAGTTGCTCGAGGGTCATGATCTTGGTCGGAATCACCCGGAAGACCGCGCCGCCGCCGCGCTGCTGGCGGAAAAGATTGACGCGATAGCGGGCCACGCCAGGAATCTCGTAGGAGAAGTCGATGTCGCCACTCTCGAGGTATTCGGTCCACAGACGCTCCTGCGTGACCGGTTTGAGCATCTCGGCGAAATCGATCTCGGAAATGGTGCGGTAGCGGATCGACTCCATCATCCCGGAGGCGCGCAGCATCGGAGGACGGCCGACGGTGAAGTGAAAGTCCGATGCGCCGCGGTCGTTCATCAGTTTGAGGAAGCGATCGATCTTGTTCGCCATCACATCTTTCCTCGGGCGATGAAGTCGGCGCTGACCATGGCCTCGAAGTCTTCCTTCTTCAGCGCGGCCATGTAGGCGGTCTCGGGGCTGATCTGATCGCGGCGGAGCAGATCCTTCAGCGCCTCGTCGAAGGTCTGCATCCCGAGGGAGCGGCCGATCTGCATCGCTGAATAGATCTGGTAGGTCTTCTCGTCGCGGATCATCGTGCCGATATTGCTGGTGCCCTTGAGCACCTCGAACGCGGCCACTTGCTTCCGCCCTTCTTTCGCCGGCAGAAGGCGTTGGGCGATGCAGTATTTGAGCGACTCGGAGAGCGAGGCGCGGATCTGCGGCTGCTCATCGGCGGGAAAACTGGAGAGGATGCGATCGATCGCCTTCGGCGCGCTGGTGGAGTTCAGCGTGCCGAGGACGATGTGGCCGGTCTCCGCGGCGGTCAGAGCGAGCGTGATCGACTCGTTGTCGCGCAGCTCGCCGATCACGATCACATCCGGATCTTCGCGCAGCGCGGCACGCAGCGCGCGCGCGAACGACTCGGTGTGCGAGCCAACCTCGCGCTGATTGACCAGGCAGTTTTTGAAGGGATGGACGAACTCGACCGGGTCTTCCATCGTCAGGATGTGGTCGCTGCGGGTTTCGTTGAAAAGGTTCACCAGCGCGGCCAGCGTGGTCGATTTCCCCGAGCCGGACGGGCCACAGATGAGCACCAGCCCCTGGTGGTAGTCGGCAATCTCCGCGAGATGCGCCGGCAGCCCGAGGTCGACGATCGTCGGCGGCTTCTCGGGGATCACGCGGAATACGCCGTTGTAGCCGCGGTGATCGTAGAAAACATTGGCGCGATAACGACCGCCTTGCGGGATGACGTAGCAGAAGTCGATCTGGTGCGTGGTCTCCAACGTGTTCCACTGCGGCGCGGTGAGCACTTCCTTCAGCATGGCCTCGGTCTGCTCCGGCGTGAACGGATCGCCCTGCGCGCGCAACAGGTCGGCGGCGAGCCGGACGATCGGCGGCTGGCCGACAGAGAGATGAAAATCGGAGGCGCCCTGATTTCGCGTGGCGATCAGCAGTGTGTTGAGCCGCGGCTCGCCTTGCGCGCCGGAGACCGCCAGCGCCGCCTTGCGGATGGCGTCGATCTGCGGCATCGCCTTTTTGTCGGCCAGCGCGAGCTCGTCGAGGATCTCGAGAGCATGCGTGCGCACGCCCCGATCCTGGTCGCTCTGCGCCACGCTGGTCAGGGCATTGAGAACTTGCGGATGCTTGAAGTGCTTCAGCGCCAGCATCACCTCGATGCGGACGTCGGGCGAGGGGTCAGCCAGCATCCGCCCGAGGGCCGGAAGCGCGCGCGGATCGCCGATGCGGCCGAGCGCCTCGATCGCGGCGCGCTTGATCTCGGGATCGGCCAGCGTGGCCACCAGCGGCTCGACGGCGCGCGGATCCTTCATCCGTCCGAGCGTGTCCGCGGCGGAGATACGGATCCACCAGTCGGCATCGCGCAGCAACTGGATCGTGGCCGGAACGATGCGGACATCATCGAAGCCGGCGGCGACGGCGACGGCACCGGAGCGGATGTCGGGATCAGGATCGTGCAGAAGCTCGATGACGGGATCGACCAGCGCCGCCCCGAATTCGCGCAGCGAATCGAGCGAGCGATCACGCACGAAACCGGCCAGCGTCGCCGAGAAGCGGATGTAGCGTTTGATCACGCCGGCCGGATCGCCGATGCCGAGGAGGATCTTGAGGACGGAAGTGCGCGTCCCGGCGTCGCCCGACGCCAGGGCCGGAAGGAGCCGCTCCGCGAAGGCCACGCCCTGCCCCGCCGCGGTCCGGGTCATGGCATCGACGATGGTCTGCTGCAAGGCGTAGCCGGCATGCGGCAGCGCGTCGATCATCAGATCGAGGGCGTGTTGTGGCGCGCGCGTGGCCAGGACTTCGATGGCCTTGTCGCGTACCGCCGGATCCTGCTCGATGGCCATGCGCCGCCAGCGCTTCACGCCGTTTTCGTCGACTTCGGCCAAAGCCAGCTTGTTGAGAAACGGCATGCGGTCGTCGGTTGTGCCGGTCGCCGCCAGCTGCCAGATGATCGGTTCGAGCTGCCTCGACAGCGGCGCCTCGGCCAAGACGCGCCTGGTGGCCTCCTGCAGCTCGCGCGTCTCTTTGGTTTCTTTCGGCGGCGGCGCCAGCAACTGCATGAAGCGGGCGTCCATCCCCTGCAGTCCGAGCGTGAAGAGGCCGGCGGCGGCGGCGCGGAGAGCCTGATCCGGCTTCCCTTTCGATTCGCCGATGAAGACATCGAGCGTCTCGGCGTCTTTGGCCCGCGCCAGAATGCGCGAAGCGGTTTCGCGGAGCGCGCGATCGGGCCGGAACATCATCCAGACGACGTCACGCGCGCGCACGCCCTCGGCCGATTCAAGCTTGCCGAGGAGCTGGTCGCGTTCTTCCGGCGTCGCGTACGTTTTGGCGGCGAGACGCTTCACCGCATCGCTGACGTCAGACGAGAAGAGAGCCATGGACGGCGAAAGTCTACCGTCTTATTTCATCGATGCCACGAACGTCGCTTCAAATGAGAATGTCATCGTGTTCGTCTTCACCCGCAGCGACGAGGTAGTGCCGCTGTAGGTGCCTGACTCTCCCTTGTGCGGCTTGAAGTCGTAGTCGGCGATTCCTTCGAAGTAACCGCCGTCATAGTTCCCGGTGGGGTGCTGGACCGCGACGTGGCCAACCCGTCCCACCTTGTCAACGCAGAGGATGACGCCGTTCAGATCGCCCGGCAGGTTGTCATCGAGGTCGGTCAGCTTCGCGTCCGCAGGGAGGGGCTTGTCGGTGAGGATGATCCGCGTCAACTCCTTGCGGTCGTTGAGCAGATTCTTCTGCCTGCCGACGGCGTACGCGTAATTGAGCGGGATCTTTGTGTTGTCGATGGTCAGCGTCCCCTCGGCACGGCCAGGATCGACTGCAACCGCAGGAAGAGCGACCAAAAGAAGAACGGCAACCAACGCCCCGGCGACCTGACGCATTCATACCCCCTTTGTGAAGAGGCGCGGAGTTTAGCATCGTCGCGCGGGGCACTGATCAGGCAATTGCTCAGCCATTTGCTACGGCCTGAAGTTCTCGATGAACTGCTTCACGAACGAGTGGTGTCCTGCATCTTCGAAGTGCGCTACGCCACGAAGGCTTACCGGTTCCTGGGAGCGAAGATAGCCGCCCGCCGAGCGTCCCCATGCCGAAAGCACGATCGAGGTGGTGCCGTTCGCCGGAATCGTCCGGGTCACCGGCGACGAACCCGTATGCAACGAATACGAGCCGGGCCCCAAGGTGCTCAGCTCGAGCCGGCGCAAGGTCACCGGCTGATCGGTCGGATTGCTAACCGTGAGCCGGTACTGAACGTTGATCGGACCTCGGAAGTAGAACATGTCGTCCGTGCTCGTCAGCTGCTCGAGATGAACGTCGATCTTCGGCTCGCTCGCACCCCAGGCATAGCCGCTGAGCCCGACAAGAATGATGAAGGCTGCCGCAATTTTGGCTTTCATGATGACTGCACCTCCGATTAGTTATTTGTGCAAACCAGATGCGCGACTGCGTACGCCGATCACGATGTTTCCCGATCGTTTAGGGCTCGATCAGCTCAACCATATTCTCGGTGTCCTCAGTGCCTCTGTGGTTGAATGACTTTGCATGCAAAACCGCTGGGCGGAGACGCCTGAGAACGAAATCGACCAACTCGTCTACCAGTCGCGCCTCGTCGGCGCGGAAGAAGCGCTCGTCCTCTGGGGCGGCGGCAACAACAGCGTGAAGTCGCAGTCGACCGATCTCCTCGGCCGGCCGATCGAGGTGATGTACATCAAGTCGAGCGGCAGCGACATGAAGACGATCGTGCCGAAGCAGTTCCCGGCCGTCCGCCTCGACTACATCGAGCCGTTGCGCACACGCGAAGGCGACATGAGCGATCAGGAGATGGTCGATTATCTGGCCCGCTGCCTGGTCGATCCCTCCAGCGCACGGCCGTCGATCGAGACGCTGCTTCACGCATTTCTCCCCGCGCGCGCCGTGCTCCACACCCATGCCGATGCCATCCTCGCGCTCACGAACACGAGCGGCCGCGAGGAGACGGTGCGCGCGTGCTTCGGTGCCGCCGTGATCACTGTCCCCTACCTTCGTCCCGGATTTCGCCTGAGCCGCGACGTGGCCGATGCATTCGCCGCGAAGCCCGATGCCGAGGGGCTGGTGCTGATGAACCACGGGCTGATCACGTGGGGCGAGACCGCGCGGGAGGCGTACGAGAAACACATCGCGCTGGTGAGCAAGGCGGAAGATTACGTAGGTCGGACTCTCCAGTCCGACCCGCTGCCCAGTCGGACTGGAGAGTCCGACCTACGTTCGCTCGCCCCCTCCATCCGCGGCGCCCTCGGCACGTCACGCTCCGTCATCCTCGAATTCGATGACAGCGAGGACGTTCTCCGCTTCCTGGCTCGCGACGATGCGAAACGAATCACCCAGATCGGGCCCGCCACGCCCGACCACCTGCTCTACACGAAGCGCTTCCCGCTGTTTCTCGACGCCGGCGACGATGTGGAGAAAGCCTTGGCGACACACGTCGAGGGCTACGCCGATCACTACAAGAAGCATCCCAGCGAATTCGCCATGCTCGACGCCAACCCGCGCGTGGTGCTCGTCCCTGGCGCCGGCATGTGGACGGCCGGCAAGGATGCGCGCGCGGCACGTATCGTTCGCGACATCTACCGACACACCATGCGCATCATCGAAGCCGCCGAGGGCGCCGGCGGGTACGAGACGCTGAACGATGAGGATGCCTTTCACGCCGAGTACTGGCCACTCGAGCTCTACAAACTGACGCTGCTGCCGAAGGAAAAAGAGCTGGCCGGGAAGGTGGCCATCATCACCGGAGCCGCCAGCGGCATCGGCCGGGCGTGCGCCGAACGATTCGCCGAGGAGGGCGCGCATGTCGTCGTCACCGACATCGATCTTGCGCTCGCCGAGGAGGTGGCCAAAGGGATCGTTGACAAGCACGGACTGCGTCGCGCCTTCGCAGTGCGGCTCGACGTCGCCAGCGAGGAGGATGTCGAGCGCGCGTTTGCGGAGACCGTCCGCGCGTACGGCGGCGTCGACATCATCGTCAGCAACGCCGGCATCCCGTCGATGGGGAGCCTCGACACCCTCGACACTGCGATTTGGGATCGCAGCTTTTCGGTCAACACGCGCGGCCACTTCCTGGTCGTGCGCGCGGCGCTGCGGATCATGAAACAGCAGAAGACCGGCGGCAGCATCGTCTTCAACGCCTCGAAGAATGTGACCGCACCCGGTAAGGATTTCGGAGCCTACAGCGCCAGCAAAGCCGCCGAGGCCCAGCTCTGCCGCATCGTGGCCATCGAAGGCGGCGAGCATGGCATCCGCGCCAACATGCTCAACCCCGACGCCATCTTCGGCGGCTCCCGTTTCTGGAGCGAGGAGATGCGCGCCAACCGCGCCACGTCGTATCGCATCGACACGCAGGACCTCCCCGAGTTTTATCGCAACCGCACGCTGCTCAAGGTGGAGGTAACCGCCGATGATGTTGCCGAGGCCGCGCTGTTTCTGGCCGGACCAAGGTCGGCGAAGACGACCGGGGCGATGCTGCCGGTGGATGGGGGCGTGAAAGAAGCGTTTCCGAGGTGACCTCGCTCCCCTCCGCGTCTCCGCGCCTCCGCGTGAACTACTTCTTCATCCCCTTGCGAGCCCGCAGCACGAGGTGAATCGGACAACCGACCAGCCCCAACCCCTCCCGAAACTGGTTCTCCAGAAAGCGCCGATACGAAAAATGCAGCGGCTCGTCGGTGTTTGAAAACAGCGCGATCGTGGTCGGCTGCGTTTTCAACTGTGTCGTGTAGTAGAAGCGGCGCGGCTTCCCTTTCACCGCGGGCGGCTGGTGGGCGGCTAACGCGCGTTCGAGGATCTGATTCAGTTCGGACGTGCCGAAACGCTTGCGGTAGCCGTCGACGATCTCGTCGATGCGCGGGAAGATCTTTTCCACGCGGCGGCCCGTCTTCGCCGAGATGAACTCCACCGGCGCGTACGGGAGGAACTTGAGCTTGAAGCGGATCTCCTCTTCCACCTTTTTGTAGTCGTCCTGTTCGTGGGCGGAGGCGTCCCACTTGTTGACCAGCAGCATGGCCGCCTTCCCGGCATCCTCGGCGTAGCCGGCGACGGTGGCGTCCTGACCGGTCACGCCGTCGGTGGCGTCGATCATGACCAGGGCAATCTCGCAACGCTCGATCGCTTTGCGCGCGGAGATGACCGAGAGCTTCTCGGCTTCGTCGTGCGTCTTGCCTTTGCGGCGGATTCCGGCGGTGTCGATAATCAGGTACTTCCGCTCACCGCGCTCGATCTCCGTGTCGATGGCATCGCGCGTGGTGCCTGAGATCGGCGAGACCACCGCGCGCTCTTCGTCGGCCAGCCGGTTGAGGAGCGATGACTTGCCGACGTTTGGCCGGCCGATGATGGCGATGCGGATCGGGCCGCGATCGTCTTCGTCAATCTCTTCGATCGACTCCGCCGGCACGATCTCGCCGATGATGTCGAACAGCTCGTCGATCCCTTCGCCGTGCTCGGCCGAAAGCGGCAGCATCCGCTCGAATCCCAGCTCGTAAAACTCCGGGATGTTCTCCTCGGCATCGCGCCGATCCACCTTGTTTACTAAGAGCAATGTCCGGTCCGCGGCAGGCCGCAGTTCCTGGGCGATATCGCGATCCTCGGTGAGAACGCCGGCGGCGCCGTCGACAACGAAGAGGATGAAGTCGGCGGTATCGAGCGCGCGCCGGGCCTGATCGCGGATCTCGCCGGCGAAGGCGGACATCGGCGAATCGCCGTACTCGAGCCCGCCGGTATCGGTCAGCTCGTAGCGCCGCCCGTTGTCGAGCGTGACGATCTCAGAGAGGCGGTCACGGGTCATCCCAGGCATGTCGTGGGTGAGGGCGCGGCGCTTGCCGGCGAGGCGGTTGAAGAGCGTCGATTTGCCGACGTTCGGCCTTCCGACGATGACGATTTTCCTGAGGTTGCTGGCCATGTTTTCTTTGTCTGCCGCAAATGCGCGCGAAGGGGCGCGGGCACGGCGGATGCTACAATGTCACACCATGGCGCCGAACGTTGATTCCACTTGTCGACTGTGTGGTTCACGCGTTCCGGACGCCGACCTGAACCGCCAGCTCTGCCCCGTCTGCGATGAGTATGCGCAGCACGTCGCGCTGCAGAGCAACAAGGGACTGGACCGCATCGTCGGCGAGCTCCAGAACGGGCCGGTGTTCCGCGCGGCGCTGCGCAACGGGCACTGAACGCGCCGCAACCGTTTCGTTCCCATCGGATGCGGACTCTCCCGTGTAGGATTGCGCGCATGAAAAACGTCCGACTGTGTCTGGCCGTTTCGCTCTTTGCGTGCGCGAGCGCGTATGCGAAACCGATCGAGGTTCCCGTCGTTTACGACAAACTTCCGAACGGGCTCAAGGTGGTCATCTCCGAGGCGCATGCGGCGCCGACGGTGACCGTGGCGGTGTATTACGGCATCGGCTTCCGCGTGGAGCCGAAAGGGCAGACCGGATTCGCGCACCTCTTCGAGCACATGATGTTTCAGGGCTCGGAGCACGTGAAGAAATTCGAGCACGCCAAGATCGTCGAAGCGAATGGCGGGAATCTGAACGGCTCGACGCGGCTCGATTACACGAACTACTACGAGACGCTGCCCGCCGAGGGGCTGGAGACGGCGCTGTGGCTGGAAGCGGATCGCATGCGCTCTCTCGACGTCAGCGCCGAGAACCTCAAGAACCAGCAGAACGTCGTCTCCGAAGAAGTGCGGGCGAACGTTCTCAACCAGCCGTACGGCATCTTCGAATGGCTCGATCTCTGGCAGAACGCCAACCAGAACTGGTTCAACGCCCACAACTTCTACGGCGACCTGCACGACATCGAAGCGGCCAAGATCGAAGACGTGCGGAGCTTTTTCAAGACCTACTACGCGCCGAACAACGCCGTGCTGACCATCGTCGGCGACGTCGATCCGGCCGCGGCGCGCAAGCTGGTCGAGAAGTACTTCGCCTCGATTCCGCAACAGACCATCCCCAAGCGGCCCGATGTTTCCGAGCCCCCGCAGACGAAAACGAAGCACGTCAATCAGACCGACAAGCTGGCCAATCTGCCGGCGCTGGCGTTCGGCTATCACCTTCCCGATCAGCAGTCGCCCGACTACGCGGCAGCGGTCCTGCTCGATTTCATCCTGCAGGGCGATGACAGCTCGCGGTTCTATCAGCGCCTGGTGAAAGAGAAGCAGACTTCGATCGATTGGGGCGGCGGCATCAATTACGAGCTTGGAAACGAGTTCGATTTCGACGGCCCGATGCTGATGGTTTCGCGGACGACGTACAAGCCGGGCCACACCGCCGAAGAGATTCTGAAGGAAGTCGACAACATCGTTTCCGACATTCAGCAGCATGGACCGACGGCGCGGGAAGTGGCGGATGCCAAGGTGCGCTTCCGCTCGAATTTCTACGATGCGCTGGAGACGACCGGCGGCAAGGCCAACCTGCTGGCGTCGTTCGCGCTGTTTCGCGATGACCCGTCACTGATCAACAAAGTGCTGCCGGTATACGACGCCGTCACCGCCGCGCAGATCCAGTCGGTAGCGCAGAAGTATTTCGCGCCCTCGAATCGAACATCGATCGACCGCGTCCCGGCGAAGGAGACGAAATGATCGCGCGCTCAACGATTGCCGCCCTCCTTTTCTCGGCGACGGCGTTCGCCCAATCCACCCCTCCCCCGCCCGCGCCGCCGCGGCCGATTCATTGGCCGGCCATTTCCGAGTCGAAGCTCGACAACGGATTGACCGTCGTCCTCGTCCCGCTGCACAACGTGCCGAAGATCACCGCGGACCTTTCGCTGCTCGTCGGACGCGGCACCGCGTACAAGACCCAGCCGGGCGTGGCGCAGCTGGCGGCGCGGGTGGCTAATGAAGGGACGACCACGCGGACCAGCCTGCAGATCAAGGAAGAGCTGCGCTCCATCGGCGGCGCGCTCTCGATCGGCGTCAATGAGGACGCCACTACGATGACGGCGTCGTCGTTGTCGGACTTCGCGCCGAAGCTGCTCGATCTGCTCAGCGATGTCGCGCGTCATCCTTCGTTCCCGCAATCCGAGGTGGCCCTCTCGAAAACGAACTTCGTGCAGGAGATCGAGGAGCAGCGCTCCACGCCCGACTTCCTGGCGCAGGAGCAGATGGACAAGGCGCTCTTCGGCACGCATCCGTATGCGTTCACCGTCCCAACGCCGCCGGCGATCAAGAAAGTTACGCGCGATTCGCTGAAGACCTTCGCCGCGACCTGGTACGTGCCCAACAACGCCATCCTGGTCATCGTCGGCGACTTCGATGTGGCCACGATGCACGCCGAGGTTGAGCGGACGTTCGGATCGTGGAAGCGCGTTGCGCTGCCTCCGGCGCCGAAGCTCGTTCTGCCGACGCGCGAAAAGCGGCAGCTCTACGTCATCGATCGTCCCGGCTCGGTGCAGTCGACGATTCTCATCGGCGCACCCGCCCCACCGCGGCGCTCGGCCGACTACATCCCGCTGCGCACCACGAACATGATCTACGGCGGCGCGTTCTACTCGCGCCTGACGCGCAATATCCGCGAGTCGAAGGGCTACACCTATTCGCCGTTCAGCACCGCCGACCTCCGCCGCGCTGCCGGTCTCTTCGAAGCCGGCGCCTCGGTGCGCAACGAGGTCACCGGACCCACGATTTTAGAAATGCTCTACGAGCTCGATCGGATGCGCGTCGAACCGGTCACCGCCGAGGAGCTGGATTCGGCGAAGACCTTCAGCATCGGCGGGATGGAGCTGGAACTGGAAGCGCAGGCCAGCCTTGCCGGCCGTATCACCTCGATCTACGTCGATGAGCTGTCGCGCGATTTCCTGCAGACCTTCCGCGACAAGGTCGCCGCGCTCACACCGGCCGAGGTCCAGCGAAGTGCCGCGCGCTATTTCGACACGTACCGCAGCGCCATCGTCATCGTTGGCGACTACAAGCAGATCAAGGATCAGATCGCGCCGTTCGGGGATGTGCGGGTGGTGAAGTGAACCCATGAAAAAGCTCAAGCCTGTGACCCCGGGTGAGTTGCTGCTCGAAGAGTTCCTCAAGCCGATGGGACTCTCGCAGTACCGCCTTGCCAAGGAGATCGGCGTGCCCGCGCAACGGATCGGCGAGATCGTGGCCGGCAAACGGGTCGTCACGGCCGATACCGACTTGCGTCTGTGCCGGTTTTTTGGCCTCTCCAATGGCTATTGGCTGCGAGCACAGGCTGCGTACGACACCGAGGTTGCCGAGGCGGCTCTCGCCGAGACGCTTCGACGGATCAAACCGTGGTCGGGGACAGCAGCGTAGCCAAGGCGTCTATCCCAGAATCCCCCGCACTTTCGGTTCGTACCCCGGGAACACGCTCTTCAACGACGGCACCGCCAGCTGCTTCGTCAACAGCTCGGCGAAGACATCGCGGAAGTCGGTGGTGATGGCGAGATCGCGATTTTCATAAAGCGACGACAATCCCGGCCATTTGCCGTAGACCTTGCCGCCTTTCACGCCGCCACCGAGGACGAGCATGACGTTGGCATGGCCATGATCGGTGCCGCGATTGCCGTTCTCGCGGACGGTGCGGCCGAACTCGGACATCGTCACCAGCACCACGTCGCCCATGCGCGATCCGAGATCGCGGGTGAAGGCGGCGATGGCATCGGAGAAATTGCGGAGATTGTTGGCCAGCTGTCCCTGCGCGCCGCCTTCGCCGGCGTGCGTATCCCAGCCGCTGACGTCGGCGAAGGCAACCTCGAGGCCGACGTTCGATTTGATGAGCTGTGCGATCTGCCGGAGCGAGTTGCCGAGAGGCTGGTTGGGATAGACCGCGCCGTTCTCCGGCTGGAGCTTCTGCGGGTCGGCGCTCTTGAGGATGCGTGCGGCATCGAAGGTTTCCTTCGCCGTTCCGCCGAGCGTCCCAGCCACCGCCTCGGCGTACATCGATTCAAATCCGCTGCTGACGTTCGCGCCGCCGCGAATGCCGAACTGGCTGAGATTCGTCATCGCCACCGCGCCCGCGGAACCAGCGAGGATGCGCGGCAGCGCCGGCGATAACGCAACCGCCCGCAGCGGCGAGACCGGCATCTCTTTCTTCACGCCGACCGCTCGCGACAGGAATCCATCCTCGGTCGACTTCACGCCGGGCGTGCCCGACTCCATGAAATCCTGGGCATCGAAGTGCGAACGCGTTGCGTCCGGCGAACCGACCGCGTGCACGAACGCCGCGCTGTGATCTTTGAAATACGGCGTCAGCGAGGCCATCGACGGATGCAGGCCGAAGAATCCATCGAGGTCAAGCGCGCCGCCCTCCGCGCCCGGACGCGGAATCGCAATCGTCGGCCGCGCCGCGTAGTACGCCTGCTCGCCAAACGGGACGATGACGTTCAATCCGTCCACCGCGCCGCGCTGAAAAATCGCCACCAGCGTCTTGCTCCCTTTCGTCGTCGCCGCATTGGCCATCTTCACGAACACATTGGGAAGGAGGCTGCCGCCGACGAGGGCGAGGCCGGAGGATTTGAGGAAGAAGCGTCTGTCGATCATGAGGTCTCCTGGGTTGCTTGGTTGCTAGGTTGCTGAGTCACCGGTCGTTACCCAGCAACTCAGCAACCCAGCAACCCTTCATCACTGCCTCTGAAACTCCGGCGAGCCGAGAATCAACCCTGCCACCGTCGGCAGTTGGGTGTTGTCCCACGGATCCTCGGACGGCGCTTTCCGATCGACGATCCGCGATTTGATGGTGCTGCGCGTCTCCTCGGTCAGGCTGCCGCCCGTCAACGCCTGCGCCAGCGCTTCCACCGAGTGCGATGCGTCCGCGGCCTGGCCGGCGGGAATCAGCCCGACGACGTCGCCGTGGACGCCCGGCAGCTTGTTGGCCGCTAGCGCCAGCGCGAAGTTGAGGCGGCTCATCAGCGCGCCGGTGTTGATCCAGGCGTCTGCCTTGTCGCTGTATCCCGTCGGCGGTTGCGCGCCGTAGAGCGGCTCGCCGATCTGCTGCAGCGCCCGCGCAATCGGCATCGGATCGCTGATCTGCGCATTCACCGCGCGCACTGCGGAGATGGCGTACTCGAACGGCGACTTCACCTTTGCGCGATACGACGCCGGATCCCAGAACTCGGGACTCTCGATCACCGCCTTCACCGTCTGGCGAAGATCGCCATCCGTCGCCAGGAACTTCTTCGCCACGCGATCGACCAACGCCGGCGGCGGCTCATCGGCGACGAGGCGCTGGCAGAGCTTGTAAGCGATGTGATGGGCGGTGGCCGGATGATGCGCGAGCAGGTGAATCATCCGCTCGCCTTCTTCGATCCCGCCGCCTGCCGGAAAGCGAATGCCGAGAACACTCTTCGAGCGGGCATCGTGAACCTGCGGGCGGAAGACGAATGCCGCCCCTTCCCCGCCGTCGCGTTCGCGTGTGATCGTCCAGCCGGTCAGCACGCGCGCCAGCTCGGTCACATCCTTCTGCGAGTAGCCGCCGTCGACGCCGAGCGTGTGCAACTCCATGATTTCGCGGGCGTAGTTCTCATTGAGCCCGCCCTGCTTTCCCAGCTGGCCGTTGAAGCGTCCGCCGAACCCACGCTGCCGCATCACCGGCCGGTTCTCCGCAGCGGCCGAGGAGCGTGCGTTGTCGAGATAGAAAAGCATGGCCGGCGACTTTGCGGTCGCCATCAGCAGGTCCTCGAAACGTCCCCAGATGTGCGGCCGGATGACGTCGCGTTCGTAACTCGTCAGCAGGAATCGGTCGATGCCTTTCCCTGAGAACACGTTGAAGTGATTCATCCAGAAGTCGACCATCACTTCGTTGAGCTGGCGATCCGACTCCGCGGCACGAACGATCCGCTGCGCCAGAAGATCATTCATGACCACCTGCGGCCGCTGATTGGGAGGAACATCGCGCATGTACTCGCGGCGGATATCTTTCTTGTCGACGTCGCCGTCCTTCGCCTCGGCGTTCGCTTTCTTCCGCGCCATCAACACCGGCTCGTAGTACGTCTTCACGATCTGCGCGTTCGACAACGTCATCGTCGGCAGCGCAGCAACCCGCGCCTCCACCGAGCGATCGGGAATCCCCTCGGGATGCAGCTGCTGCGCGATCCACGTATCGACGCCGGTCTTCATGACCGCATCGACATCCCCTGGCCGCGGCCCGAACGCAAGCCGGTTGAGCGCATGCAACGCACGCTGCCGATCGTTGAGTTTGTTATCCGAGGTGGAGGCGGTGAGACACGCCAGAGCGAGGAATCCGGCGATGAGTTTGGTGGGAAGTTTCATCACCGTTGGACGAAACGGTGGTGGGGACGTTTACGGAAACTCGCTAAGCAAGTGGAGTCAACAGTGGATTCACGACCGTAAGTCTGTCGAGGCGAAAGCCTGGCTGGAGATCCTCCGTATAAAGCATGCGGCATCCAGAAATCAGCGCTGCGCGCAGGATCAATGCATCCCAGATCGAGAACTGGTGAAGGCGATGAAGGTCAATCGCGGCGAGGAGATCGGACGGCTGAAGTCGCACCACATCCAGGCGGGAGTAGAGCTCCACCTTCCTCCTCGCGATCGCGGCATCGATCCCCAGCTTCCTCGTTGCAGCGGAGAAATACTCTTGAAGCACCTGCAGTGAGATCCGTCCACTGCGATCCCGCATCACCTTTCTGATCACATCCTTGGCGCGTTCTTGTTTTTGAGGATCGGCACGGTCGTCCGCATAGAGGAGGATGTTCGTATCAAGGAAGGTTGGTACGCTCATGAAGCTCCTCTCGTGTCCAACGGCGACCGCCGGAGTCTCCCGAGTTTTGCTCCCAATTAGCCTCTAGCTCCTGCAGGATTTCGTCGGACGAAAGATCCGAAGCTACCGCTTCGAGATAGTCACGAATCATCTGGTTCAGCGACGTCCCGCGCCGGACGGCAAGCTCTCGCGCACGGGCCAGCGTTTCCTCATCGATCGAGAGCGTCACATTCATGTGCACATAGTAAGGGCGCACGGGATACGTGTCAATGCCGCACCGCCCGCCCCCGCCCCGTGCGCGGCGCCGACGGCTGCCAGCCCAGCTGCACCACCTCGAAATCGCTACCTTTGATCGCGGAGAAGGCCGGATTGAGGATGTCGTTGTCCCAGCGGGTGTCGTAGGTGCCGGTCACGTAGAGGTCGGTGCCGTTGTCGGCGACGATCAGGCCGTAGGTCTTCATCGCCTGGAAAATGCGGCGCAGTGGCTCGGGGAAACCGGAGATGTCTTTCGATGCCTTCAATCGCAGGCGCGCACCCATCGGCAGCGCGCCGCTCGTCGATCCGGCGCGATGCGAGGCGGGAAACACGTAGCCGTTCGAATGGCGCACCGTCACGCGGAACGCGTGGCGGATCGGGTCGCTGCCGTACACCTCGTCGTAGCGAATCAGTCCCGGCAGGATGGCCAGGCCGGCGGCGTCGGCGCTCGTCCAACCTTCCGGCCGGCGCGCGTTCGAATCGAGCGGGAACGTCGCGCCGGAGCCGGCCATCCAGTGCGATCCGGTCCAGTGCAGCGCGTACAACTCGTAGAGCATTCGATTGTCGCGATCGACCAGCAGCATGTGCCGGTCGCCGTCCGCGTTCGGATCGCTTCCCGCCAACCCTCCCTCGATCCACTTCTGCTGCGTCTTCGCCTCCTCGGGGATCGGATAGCCGGGAGGCCGGCCGGGCGCGGCGAGGTCACTCTCATCGTCGTAATCGAACGTCACCGGGAGCAGCGGCTGGGAACCGGCGACGACGACGAACGGCATCCCGTAGATCGGCGCCGAGGAATCGCCACTGTCGCCGCCGAAATCGGGATGCATCCCGCGGGTCGTGCCGATGTCGCTGATGAACGTCGCGCTCTTCGGATCGACGGGCGCCGTGCTGACGTCGGTGTTCCACCAGTTGCCCGGCGGAAAAAGCGGAAGCGGCTGCGGGAGCGCGCCGCCGCGCTGGGGTGACTGCGCGGCGGCAGCCGAGGCCAGAACCAGAACGAGGAAGGCAACGAAACGGGACATGAAACGGATTCTGCGCGAACATCACTAATAAGTTGTATCTGTGGTCACACTGCATCCGAGTTTCGCTACAATGTCGCGGTTATTCAAATAAGTAACGGAACAAATCCCAGCGAGGGGAGCCGTCCGCTCCCTGCCATCAACCAAGCGAGGTCCTTCGTGAAGCAGATTCGACTCCTGACTGCGGCTGTGTTCCTTCTTGCCTCTGCCGCCTCGGCCACCGTGTTCCAGTCCGCGACCGACCGCCAGCTCGTCGATCGCTCCGAGGCCGTCGTTGTGGCCACGGTGCGGGATGCGGCATCGCGCGTGCGGGCGGATGGCTACGTCGTCACCGACTACCGCCTCGACGTCGAGCAGACGCTCAAGGGAGCGGCGGCGGGCTCGATCACCGTCAGCGAGATCGGCGGCACCGCCGGATCGCGCTTCACGTTCATCTCGGATTCCGCCACCTACACGCCCGGCGAGCGGGTCATGGTCTTTCTCAGGAGGCGCGGCGACGGAACGTACTTCACGACGTCAATGGCGATGGGCAAGTTCACCTTCACGCGCAACGCCCGAGGCGAAGCGGTGGTGACGCGGGACGTTTCGGAACTGCGGGACGATCCGGCCAGGGTGGCGGAGGGGTTTGAAAGGTTCGTGCGGACCGGTAAGAGCGAAGCGTATGCAACGACCTTGACGCCGATCGGAGCAGCATTTCATCCAAAACCCACCGCAACCGCCTCCTCGTACTGCATCTTTGCCACCGATCAGCTCAACCAAACACGCCCGATCCGGTGGGAGAACGCCGAGAACGGCATTCCTGTGAAGTTCTTCGAAAACGGAACACAGAGCGGAGTAAACGCCAGTGCCGGTATCGCCAACGGCTTGGCTGCGTGGACGAACGATCCAAACAGCGGCATCGTCCTCGCCGACTTCGGGACGGACAACTCTTCCTCACCTGGCGGTGAAGGCCGCAACGTCATCTATCTCGGATACACGGGAGCAGATCCGCCTAACGCGATCTGCGACGGAGCGAGCGCCTGCACGGTCGGATTCGGTACCGGCGAGCACACATTCCATGGCGAAAGCTTTTTCTCGATTGGCGACGCCGACATCATTGTGAAACCGGGGGTTACCGCGTCGCAGTTCGAAGCGGTGATCACTCATGAGCTCGGCCACGCAATTGGTTTCCGTCACTCCAATCAGGGTTCGCCTTCCGACAGCAACGCTGTGATGGCGAGCCCGATCAACATCTCCTTCGGCGCAAGTCTCGGTCCTTGGGATCAGGATGCCGTCGACACCGTCTACGGAAACGGCCCCGCGTGCCAGCCCCCCACCTCCGTCTCCATCAGCGGCGGCGGCGAAGTTCCCTCCGGCGGAACCGCGACGCTGACCGCCACGGTCACCGGCGGGAACGGGACCTTCACCTACGCATGGTTCGACGGCAGTCCCTCCGACACCTCGCACCCCGTCGGCAGCAACAGCCCGACCTTCACCACGCCTCCCATCACCAGCTTTAAAAGCTACTGGGTGAGAGTCTCCAACACGTGCGGCAGCGTCAACGCAACGACCTCGGTCTTCCCCCACGAAGACACCTGCACCGTGCCGCAGATCACCACGCAGCCGGCGTCGCAGAACATCAACTCCGGCACCTCGGCCATCCTCAACGTCTTCGTCCTCGGCTCCAACCCGCTCACCTATCAGTGGTACCAAGCCACGAACACTGCCGACACCAGCCATCCGGTCGGCCTGAACAACCCCTTGTTCAACACGGGCGGGCTGACGCAACCGACCTCCTACTTCGTCAAAATCACCAACGCCTGCGGCACCGCCATCAGCAACATCGCCACGATCTCCATCAACGGAGTCTGCTCCAAGCCCTCGTTCTCCACGCAGCCGTCGAGCAGCATCCCGGTCACCGGCTCGCAGACCTTCCTCATCGCCTTCGCCACCGGCTCGCCCACATACCAGTGGTACAAGGGCAACCTCGGCGACACCTCCACGCCTCTCGCAGGAAGCGGCCCGTCGAACGATCGCTGGATCAACGAGATCTACATCGACCTGCTCGGCCGTCCCGCCGATGCCGTCTCGCTCTCGACGTTCGGCGGCCTGCTCGGCGCCGGCACATCGCGCACCACCATCGCCACGAGCGTTCTGATCTCGACCGAGTATCGCCAGCGGCTGCTGACCGGTTTCTATTCGACCTTCCTCCGCCGCATTCCCTCGGCCGCGGAGATCGGCTTCTGGCTTCCGGCGTTCGCCGCCAGCCTGACCGATGAGCAGATCGAGGCCCAGATCGTTGGCTCGCCCGAGTACTTCGCCCTCGCCGGCAGCAGCAACACCGGCTGGATCGCCCGCGTTTTCAACGACGTCCTCGGACGCGCGCCGTCCGCACCGGAGACGAGCACGTACCTCTCCTTCCTCGGCGGCGCGTCGCGTACGACCGTCGGACTGAGCATCCTCACCTCGAACGAAGCGGTCACGCGCCGCGTGCAGCAGTACTACCCGCGTTTCCTCCGCCGCTCCGCCCTCAGCGCGGAGACGACGGCGCTCGTCAGCGCCATCACCGGCGGAGCGACCGACGAGCAGGTCATCGCTCAGATCGTGGCCGCCGACGAGTACTTCAACTTCGGCACGATCCTCATCACCGATCCGATCAACACCACCACCAGCTACTGGGTGCGCGCCACGAACAGTTGCGGTTCGACTGACAGCACCGCCGCCATCCTCACCATCCCGCAGTGCGAGACGTTCGTTCTCACGCAGCCGCAGAACGTCACGGTCACCCTCGGAGCAGCTGTGACGCTCTCCGTTCTGGCCTCGGGACCGGGCACGCTGACCTATCAGTGGTATCGCGCCCAATCGGGCGATCCTTCCAATCCCGTCTCCGGCGGCACCGGCCCGGTGCTGACGTTCACCCCGGTGCAGGTTGGCTTCACCGATTTCTGGGTCAAGGTATCGTCTTCCTGCAGCAGCGCGAACAGCAACACCGTTCAGGTCATCGTGAACTGCGGACCGCGCGGGCTGACGCTGAGCGTTCCGCCGACCGCCCCCTCCGCAACCAGCTACACGGTCACCTGGAACGGCGATAGCCAGCTCGATACGCGGTACGAGCTGCAGGAAGCGACCAAGGCCGATTTCAGCGACGCGCAAACCTTTACGGTCTCCGGCGCTCCGTCGCGCACCTTCACCCACACCGCGACGACCGACACCCGCTACTACTACCGCGTCCACGCCGCACCGATTTGCGGCGGCGACTTCGGAACCTACTCGGCGACGCAGAGCATCCTGGTCACCGCGCCGCAGCCGTCGACATTGCCGAACTACAACCTGGCCCGCTCGCCGTGCACGACGAATTGCACGATCACGCAGCCGATCTTCATCCCCGGCATCAACACCGCCGGCAAGGATGCATTGGCTGTCGGCGACACCTTCAGCGTGGCCTCGGACAAACCGTTCATGACCGTCTCGCCGGCCAGCGGACCGCTGCCTGCCGAGGGGGCGACCGTGACGGTTTCAATCGACACGTCGCAGCTCGACATCGGCTCGACGCAGGGAAGCGTCATCATCAACCGCCTCCCGGCCGCCGGAAAAATCGGCGCGCTCAGCGATCCGCCCCCGCCGCTCAACGTGCCGGTCTCTGTCAGCGTCGTCGCGCCGGTGTCGCCGAAACCGAAAGACACCAACGCGCCGATGAACACCCTGCTCATCCCCGCCATCGCCCACGCCGACGGCATCGGCACTCGCTTCGTCTCCGACGTCCGCCTGACCAACACCTCGGCGCAGTCGATCAACTACCAGCTCACCTACACGCCGGCGAACACCGACGGTACGCAAAGCGGCAAGCAGACCAGCATCACCGTCGCTGCCGGCGACACCAAGGCGCTCAACGACATCGTCAAGGACTGGTACGGCTCGGGCACGCAGGGCGAGCCCGGACTCGGCTCGCTCGAAATCCGTCCGCTCAACACCGCCGGCAAAGACACCACCCCCAGCGTCAGTTTCGTCAGCGTCGCCGCCAGCCGCACCTACAGCGTCACCTCGCTCGGAACCTTCGGACAATTCATCCCGGCGCTGCCGATTGCGAACTTCCTCGCCAAGAGCGACGTCTCGAAGATCTCGCTGCAGCAGGTCTCGCAGAGCAACGCCGCGGGCGGATTCCGCACGAACCTCGGCCTGGTGGAAGGCTCGGGCCAGCCGGTCAACTTCGTGGTCACGCTCTTCGACGACGGCGGCAACAAGCTGGCCGAGCGCCCCTACAGCCTCAAGCCATACGAATCGCAGCAGATCAAGCTCGACAACTTCTTCAACGTCAACGGCGTCACCCTGCCGAACGTCGCCGACGGCCGCGTCGAAGTGAAAGTGACCAGCGACACCGGCCGCGTCAGCGCCTACGCCTCGGTGCTCGACAACACCACCACCGACCCGCTGCTGGTCTTCCCGGTCGATCCGTCGAAGATCGCCTCGAGCCGTTTCGTCGTTCCGGGCGTCGCTGAATTCGACAGCTCGTTCTCCAACTTCCACACCGACATGCGCATCTACAACGGCGGCACGTCGGCAGTCGACGTCACGCTCGCCTTCACCGGCGCCAGCGTGCCGAACAAGGTGCGCACCGTCGCCGCCGGCCAGACGCTGGCAATCGACAACGTCCTGCCGACGCTCTGGGGCATCACCGGCGGAGGCTCGGTTGTGGCCACCACCGCCAGCGATGCGGCGCTGGTCGTCACCGCCCGCACGTTCAGCCGCGACAAAACGAATGGCGGAACGTTCGGCCAATTCATCCCCGGCGTCACCGCCGCCGATGCCGTCGGCAACGGCGATCGCACGCTGCAGATCGTGCAACTCGAGGAGTCGCCGGCCTTCCGCACGAACCTCGGCCTGGTGGAAGTGACCGGCAACACCACCACGGTCGAGTTGCTGGCCTACACCCCTGATTCGAAAGTGGCCGCGAAGGCGACCGTCCCCCTCGCCGCGGGCCAGTACCTGCAGCAGGGACAGATCTTCAAATCGCTCGGCTTCAGCAACGTCTACAACGGCCGCATCACCGCGCGCGTCGTCGGCGGCACCGGCCGCGTCGCGGCGTACGGGTCGGTCATCGACAACCGCACCACCGACCCGACGTACGTCCCCTCGCAATAGAGATCTGCGCCGGCCCTTCGCTCAACGGCGCAGTGCCGGCAGGATGTTGAAACGGCCGATACCGAGGGGGCGGTAAATGGAGAAATCGCGCCGGTCGAGTGTGAAGATGCGATGGACCCCTTCGCGCTCGGCCACACGCACCAGCGCCGCATCGGCAAGATCCATCGGCAGGTCGTAATACTTCTCCATCAGCTCCCGCATGCGCGGCGCGTCGTCCACGGTCAGCGGCAGAATCCCAATGGCTTCGCGCCCGACCATTTGCCACAAAGCGCTCTGCGCCCGCTTCGAGCCTCGGAGCAGATACATCGCCTCGGTGAAGGCGGGCCACACAGTGGCAATCGGTTCATCGATTCGGACCAGCGTGGCCCGGCAGGCGGCGTGGTGACGGTCGTTCGCGCTGAGCAGCGCAACCATCGGACCGGCATCGATGAGGATCATCGCCTGCGCGCAGCCTTCTCGCGAACGATTTCCGCAAACCGGTCGCCGCCGCCCTCGGAGAGATCGGCGGGAAGATCAGTCACGCACCCGATGAGATCCTCGAGGTCATCGTAGGGCCGCGGCGGACGCTCGACTCCGTTGCGCACGAACACACGGACGGCATCCCGGATCACATCGGAGACGGAGCTCTTCTGTCTCCGGGCCAACCCGCGGACCGTGGTTTCTTCGTCGTCGTTGAGCCGCACGCTGATCGTCGTGCTCTGCTTTTGTTTGCCGCGCATGACAAAAATGTAATACAAAACTCCGAAGAAGGCAAGTCCCGGCCTGGACAAACACCTTCATGGCATAATCGCCCGTCGCCGCATCGCCGGCCGTTCCATTCATGAATCTGACCCCTGAGGAAAGCGTGCGCGGGTTGCCGCCAACCGTTGGAGAACTGCCCGCAACTTTCGACGCCTCAACCGCCCTGCCGGACGAGCCGCTCGTGGTCATCGAGGAGCGCAATTCCTGGATCAGCATCGACATCCCTGAGCTCTGGCGCAATCGCGAGCTGCTCTACTTCCTGATCTGGCGCGACATCAAGATCCGCTACAAGCAGACCGTGCTCGGCGCGGCCTGGGCTCTGCTCCAGCCGGCATTCATGATGCTCATCTTCACACTCGTCTTCGGCAGGCTGGCGGGAGTCAGCAGCGGGATCCCCTACCCGCTCTTCGCCCTGGCCGGACTCGTTCCCTGGACCTTCTTCGCCAACGCGGTCGCCAACAGCGGGAACAGCCTGGTCAACAACGTACAGCTGGTTACGAAGGTCTACTTCCCTCGCCTGATCATGCCCGCGGCCGCGGTCCTGTCCGGAGTGGTCGATCTGCTCCTGGCGCTGCTGCTTCTCGGCGCGTTGATGCTTTTCTACGGCGTCCGGCTGACGCCGCACATCTTCATGCTCCCAGTTCTCTACGGACTGACCACGCTCTGCGCCATCAGCACCGGCATGTGGATGTCCGCGCTGAACGTCAAATACCGCGACGTCCGCTTCGCGCTGCCATTTCTCATCCAGCTCTGGCTGTTCGCGTCATCGGTGGTCGTTCCATCGACCGTGATTCCGCCGCACCTGCGCTGGCTGCTGTACTTCAATCCGATGTCGCCGATCATCGAGGGCTGCCGGGCGGCACTCTTCTCGACACCGTTCCACTGGAAAGCGCTCGGCCTTGCCGCCGCTCTGACGCTGGCCGGCTTCGTGGTAGCGGCGCACTTTTTCAAAAACACGGAGAGAGGTTTCGCCGACTTCATCTGACCATGCGTCCCATCATCAACATCGAAAACGTCGGCAAGCAGTACAGGATCGCGTCGGAAAAACGGCCGGCGTATGCCACGTTGCGCGACGCACTGGTCGCCGGGTTCGACCGATCGGTCAAGCGGCTCACCGGAAGAGCAGAGCCGTCTGAAGAGCATACGTTCTGGGCATTGCGCGAAATCAATCTCGACATCCGCCCCGGCGAGCGCCTCGGCATCGTCGGTTGCAACGGCGCCGGCAAGTCGACTCTCCTGAAGATCCTCTCGCGCATCACCGAGCCGAGCGAAGGCCGCGTGCGGCTCTATGGCCGCGTGGGAAGTCTGCTCGAGGTCGGGACCGGCTTTCATGGCGAGCTGACTGGCAAAGAAAACATCTATCTCAACGGTGCCATCCTCGGCATGAAGCACGCCGAGATCGATCGCAATTTCGATGAGATCGTCGCCTTCGCCGACATCGGCCGCTTTCTCAACATGCCGGTGAAACGCTTCTCCACCGGCATGTACATGCGCCTGGCATTTGCCGTGGCCGCACATCTGCAGCCCGAGATCCTGATCGTCGACGAAGTGCTTGCCGTCGGCGACGCCGCATTTCAGAAAAAATGTCTCGGCAAAATGAGCGAGGTATCACGCGACGGCCGCACGGTCATTTTCGTCTCGCACAACATGAGCGCCGTTCAGACTCTTTGCAGCCGCGTCCTGTGGCTCGAACGAGGCCGCGTGGTTCAGGACGGCGAACCGGGCCGGGTCATCAGCGACTACCTGAAGACCACGCTGACGACCATGAGCCAGCAGACCTGGAGCGATCCGAAAACAGCGCCGGGCAATGAGAGGGTGCGGATGCATCGCGCCGCGGTCGTGCCCGCGAATGGCGCATTACAGGACCACTTCACCGTGCGCACACCGCTTCGTGTGGAGTTCGAATACTGGAACCTGGTGCCTGGTGCACGACTGTATCTGAGCGTCATTGTGCGAACCGAAGAGGGCGTACCGATTTTCAGCACGTCGTCATTTCGCGAAGCGGACTGGCACGGCAAGCCCTCTCCCGCCGGACTCTTTCACAGTTCATTCGACATCCCCGCGGACCTGCTCAATGACGGCACGCACCGCGTCCAGCTGGAGATACGCAAAACCGAGAGAGATCTCATCTTTCACATGGAGGACATCCTCGTCTTCGACGTTCTCGATGCTGTGGAAGAAGGGACGGTCTGGTTCGGAAAACGGATCGGCGCCGTGCGTCCGGCATTCGAATGGCAGACGGATTTGATCGACGAGCCGGCAATCGAGTCCGTGCGCTGACCGTGAGCCTGCCGAAGATCACCGTCGTCACCCCGTCGCTCAATCAGGGCCAATTTCTCGAAGACACGATTCTCTCTGTGCTCGGCCAGCAATATCCCAATCTCGAGTACATCATTCTCGATGGCGGCAGCACGGATGGCAGCGTCGCGATCATCAGGAAATACGAGAGCAATCTCGCCTACTGGGTCAGCGAACAGGACGGCGGCCAGGCCGCGGCCATTAATTCGGGATTCGCGCGCGCGTCTGGCGACATCCTCTGCTGGCTCAACTCGGACGATATGTACCTGCCCGGTACTCTTCTGCACATAGCGGCCAGGCTCGATCCGGAGAAGAGCGAGCTTCTGTTCGGGAACTGCCTCCATTTCATCGAAGACAGCTCCATTACATACGGCAGCAGTGTGCGCCGCAATCATGAACAGACCGATCTGGCGCTTACCGACTACGTCATCCAGCCAAGCACATTCTGGACTCGCAAGGCCTGGCAGCAGACGGGAATCCTCGACGAAACGCTCCATTTCGGCTTCGACTGGGAGTGGCTCCTGCGCGCCCGAAAATCGGGCGTCACGTTTCTTCCTGAAGACAAATACCTTTCTGTTTATCGTATTCACAAAGACCACAAGACTGGCACCGGCGGCGAGCGGCGGCGGAACGAGCTGGCCGTCATTTACGGCCGTCACGCCGGTGTGCGTTACGAACGACTGTATTCACGCGCTTGCGCGTCTCGATCGCTGGCCGCCGTTCGTAAATGGATTCGTCGCGCCAGGCTGACCGCAATCGAATCGCGTTTGCTCAAAGTCATGTTTCCGAGGTTGTTTCGGGGTTTCCGGCGAAACGAAGTTCGCGACGTGATCACCATGTTGTAACGCCACTTCCCAACCTCCCCGCTTCCCGCTACTCTCCCGCGCACAGGAGAATCCATGCGAACGATTGGCCGGATCCGTGTCAGCCTTCTCATCATCGTCATGTCCGCACTTCCAAACATTCTCGCCGCCCAGCCGAAACCGCCAGTGACGGAGAAGAAGCCTCACGTCACGAAGATTCACGGCGACACGCTGGTCGACAACTACTTCTGGCTGCGCGAGAAGACGAATCCCGACGTCATCGCGCATCTCGAAGCCGAGAATGCCTACACCGCGGCGATGATGGCTGGCACCGAGGGACTGCAGCAGAAGCTTTATGACGAAATGCTCGGCCACGTGAAGCAGACCGACGTCAACGTCCCCTACCGTATCGGCGAGTACTACTACTACTCGCGCACCGAGGAGGGAAAGCAGTATCCGATCTACGCGAGGAAGAAAGGCAACCTCGATGCGACGGAAGAGATCACCCTCGATCTCAACGAGCTGGCCAAAGGTCTCAAGTTCCTCTCGCTCGGCAGCTATCGCGTCAGTGACGACGGCAACCTCCTGGCCTACTCCACCGACAGCACCGGCTATCGCCAGTACACGCTCTTCGTGAAGGATCTGCGCACCGGCGCGCTGCTCCCCGAGAAGATCGAGCGCGTCGACACGGTGATGTGGGCCACCGACAACAAGACCATCTTCTACGTCACCGAAGACGACGTCACCAAGCGTTCCGACAGTTTCTATCGCCACGCGCTCGGCACGCCGGCTTACGACCTCGTCTTCCACGAGCCCGACGAGCTGTACGACATCGGCGCTTTCCGCACGCGCGACAAGGCCTTCATCGTGGTCGAGTCCGGAAGCAAGACCACCTCGGAGGCGCGCTACCTTCCGGCGAACAAGCCGGACGAGCCGCTCCGCGTGATGGTGCCGCGCAAGACCGATCACCGTTACTTCCTCGATCATCGCGGCGACCGTTTCTACATCCGCACGAACGATCACGCCAAAAACTACCGGCTCGTGACCGCGCCCGACTCCGCGCCGGAGATGAAGAACTGGAAGGAAATCATCCCCGCGCGCGCCGAGGTCAAGCTCGATGATTTCGATCTGTTCAAGGATCACATGGCGGTCTCGGAGCTGAAGGGTGGCTCGCAGACCATCCGCGTCATCGATCTGAAGACCAACCAGTCGACACCGATCGCCTTCCCCGAGCCGGTTTACTCCGTTTTTCTCGACACCAATCCCGAGTTCGATACCACCACGCTGCGCTATCGCTATCAATCGCTGACCACGCCGAGCTCCGTCTTCGACTACGACATGACCTCGCACGCCAGCACGCTGAAAAAGCGCTTCGAAGTACCGCATTACGACCCATCGCAACTGGCCTCGGAGCGGATCTACGCCACGGCCACAGACGGAACGAAGATCCCGATCTCGATCGTCTACAAGAAGCCGCTGGTCCGCGACGGCAAACGCCCGATGCTGCTTTACGCCTACGGTTCGTACGGCTCACCGAGCTGGCCGACGTTCAACGCCAGCCGGCTGACCCTCCTCGATCGCGGCGTCATTTTCGCCATCGCCCACATCCGCGGCGGCGGCGAGTTGGGCGAGCCGTGGCGCGAGGGCGGACGGATGATGGTGAAGCGCAACACGTTCACGGACTTTATCAACTCGGCGGAGAACCTGATCAAGGACAAGTACACCTCCAGCGACCGGCTGGTGATCCAGGGCGGCAGCGCCGGCGGACTGCTCATGGGCGCTGTGGTGAACATGCGCCCCGACCTGTTCAAGGCCGTCATCGCCCAGGTGCCGTTCGTCGACGTCATCAACACCATGCTCGACGCCAGCCTGCCGCTGACGACCAGCGAGTACTTGGAGTGGGGCAACCCGAACATCAAGAAGGAGTACGACTACATCAAGACGTACTCGCCGTACGACAACGTCAAGGCAAAGGCCTATCCGGCGATGCTGGTGAAGGTCTCACTGAACGACAGCCAGGTGCCGTACTGGGAAGGGACGAAGTTCGTTGCAAAGATCCGGGAGATGAAGACCGATACGAATCCACTGCTGCTCAAAGTCAACATGGGCGCGGGCCACGGCGGCTCATCGGGCCGTTATGACGCGCTACGCGAGACGGCGTCGGACCAGGCGTTCATCCTAAAACAGATGGGAATCGGCGAATAGCTCAATCGCGGCGCGGAGGCCAACCTCCGCGCCGCGTAGAGTTACGGCAGGCGCACTTCCGCCACATTGACCATCGCCTGCGGCGGGACTGAGACAGGCACCTGTTTCGTCGCGCGAGCGGTCTTTACCTTCATCGTGTAGTTGCCTGGCGGCACATTCCGCAGATTGAAGATCCCGTCCTCGGCGGTGTAGACCGTCGCGGTGGCACCGATGGCCGCGTTCTCGAGAACGACCGCCGCTCCCGAATTCGCCTTGCCGTCCGGCCGGGACACTTTCCCGCGAACCGTTGCCGCCTCTGCCACGGCAGCAACAAGAAGAACGAGCACGACTGCAACTGACAGAACCGTGTGTCTTTTCATGACTGACCTCCACCTGTGATGTTTGCTTGCAGTGCGTTTTGTGACGCACCGGCCTTCTTCCGCAACACGATCGGCTCGTCGAAGACCAACGTGGTCGCGTTTTCCATGTGCGATTTGTAGTTGCCCGGCCGGCCCGGGTCCGCCAGATCGACACGCTCGCCGACGTAACCCTTCGCCGTGAAGTAGAAGTGCGGAATGGGCGCGCGGTCAGCCATCGGGATGTCGACGTCGAAGGTCTTGTCAATTGCCGCGCTGTAGTCTTTCGCCGGCGGCAACAATTTGAACGTGACGCTCTGGTCGCTCGAACTATCGTCCTGTTCCAGCGTGATCGACCCGCGCACGTGCCATACAGGATCGGGCGGCTTCGGCGGCTTCAACATGTTGGCGTTCGAGGCCATGGTAGTGACGAACACCGTGAGGGCAACGTAACCGCCGAAGGCTCCTCCCAGGTTCACGTTCAAACCGGCCAGCGGCCCTTTGACCACGGCGCGCGATGGCAGCAGCTTGAACAGCAGGAAGGCCGGCACCAGGGGCAGAAGAACAACGAACGCAAGAATGACGAGTGTGTTGTCGAGCATATGGACCTCGCTATTGCAAGGTAGTGACGCGAGGTCCGAAAACGTTTCAGCTCACCCGTTCGCTTCGCTCTTCCGGTTCTTGAACTTCGCAGCGATGTAGTCGCGGTTCATGCGGGCGATGAAATCGATGGAGATCTCCTTCGGGCAGACAGCTTCGCATTCGCCGTACATCGTGCAGCTGCCGAAGTGCTCTTCCATGATCTCCACCATGCGCACGACACGCTCGTAGCGCTCGGGCTGACCCTGGGGCAGGAGACCGAGGTGCGAAACCTTGGCGGAAGTGAAAAGCTGCGCGGCTCCGTTCGGGCACTGCGCCACGCAGGCGCCGCACTGGATGCAGGCCGCCGCGTCCATGGCCCGGTCCTGCACCGCTTTCGGGATCAGCATCGTGTTCGCTTCGACGGCACTGCCTGTATTGACCGAGATGAAGCCGCCGGCCTGGATGATCATGTCCAGCGGGCTGCGGTCGACGATGAGGTCTTTGATGATCGGAAAGGCCCGTGCGCGCCAGGGCTCGACCCGGATCTGATCGCCGTGTTTGAAGTGGCGCATGTGCAGCTGGCAGGTGGCCGTGCCGCCGGCCGGGCCGTGAGCGATGCCGTTGATCATCATCCCGCACGAGCCGCAGATTCCTTCGCGGCAGTCGTGCTCGAAATGGATTGGCTGCTCGCCCCGCTCGGTGAGCTGCTCATTGACCACGTCGAGCATCTCCAGAAACGAGGCATCGGGACTGATGTCTTTCGCCTCGTAGGTGACGAACTTCCCTTCGGAGGTTCGCGAGGCCTGTCGCCAGACTTGTAGTGTGAGGTCCATCTATTTATAGCTCCGTGTTGCCAGCTTCGCTTCCTCGTAAACCAGCGGCTCTTTGTGCAGCGCAGGCGCGCTGTTGTCACCGGTGAACTGCCAGGCGCCGGCGTAGAGGAACTCGTCGTCATTGCGCTTGGCCTCGCCCTGGTCCTGATATTCAACGCGGAAATGGCCGCCGGCGGATTCTTCGCGGTGCAGGGCGTCGATGCACATCAACTCGCCGAGGTCGAAGAAATCGGCCACGCGTCCGGCGCGCTCGAGGGCCTGATTGGGCTCGTCATTCGTGCCCAGGATTCGCACATCGCGCCAGTACTGGTCGCGCAGCGTGCGGATGTCGCCGATGGCCTTCTTCAAACCTTCCGCGGTGCGGGCCATGCCGCAGTACTCCCACATGATGTTGCCGAGCTCGCGATGGAAGGAGTCGACACTCCGTTGGCCGTTCGCCGAGATCAGCTTGCCGATGCGCTGCTCGACTTCGGTCTGCGTCTTCTTGAACTCCGGACGATCGGACGTGACTTTCTTGCCCAACTGGCCGGCAAGATAGTCGCCGACCGTAATCGGCAGAACGAAATAGCCGTCGGCCAGCCCCTGCATCAGCGCACTCGCACCGAGGCGGTTCGCGCCGTGGTCGGAGAAATTCGCCTCGCCACCGACGTAGAGGCCGGGAATCGTCGACATCAGGTTGTAATCGACCCACAGCCCGCCCATCGTGTAATGCGGCGCCGGATAGATTCTCATCGGCACCACGTACGGATCCTCGGCAGTAATGTCCTGGTACATGTCGAAGAGATTGCCGTAGCGCTCTTCGATGACGTTGCGTCCGAGCCGCTTGATGGCGTCGGCGAAATCGAGATAGACGCCGCGCCCGCTGGCGCCGACACCCTTCCCTTCGTCGCACACTTCCTTCGCTCCGCGTGAGGCGATGTCGCGCGGCGCCAGGTTGCCGTAGCTCGGGTATTTGCGTTCGAGGTAGTAATCGCGCTCGTTCTCCGGGATCTGATCGGGACGCCGCGAATCGCCGGCCTTCTTCGGCACCCAGATACGGCCGTCGTTGCGCAGCGACTCCGACATCAGCGTCAGCTTCGACTGGAAATCGCCGCTCTGCGGGATGCAGGTCGGATGAATCTGCGTGTAGCAGGGATTGGCGAAGTAGGCGCCGCGGCGATAGGCGCGCCAGATTGCGGTGGCGTTCGAGGCCTTGGCGTTCGTCGAGAGATAGAAGACGTTCGCATAGCCTCCGGTCGCCAGCACCACCGCGTCCGCGGCGTACGAGGTGATCGTGCCGGTGACGAGATTGCGGGTGACGATTCCCTTGGCCTGCCCGTCGACGAGAACGACGTCGAGCATTTCGTGCCGCGGAAACATCTTCACCCGCCCGAGCGCGATCTGGCGTTCGAGCGCCTGGAACGCGCCGAGGAGAAGCTGCTGGCCGGTCTGGCCGCGGGCGTAGAAGGTGCGTGAAACCTGCACGCCGCCGAACGAGCGATTCTCGAGCGTGCCGCCGTACTCGCGCGCGAACGGAACGCCCTGCGCGACGGCCTGATCGATGATGTTGACGCTCAGCTCCGCCAGGCGATAGACATTGGCCTCGCGCGAGCGATAGTCGCCGCCTTTGACCGTGTCGTAGAAGAGCCGGTAGATGCTGTCGCCGTCGTTCTGGTAATTCTTGGCGGCGTTGATGCCGCCCTGCGCGGCGATGGAGTGCGCGCGGCGCGGCGAGTCGTGATAGACGAAACACTGCACGTTGTAGCCGAGCTCCGCCATCGAAGCGGCGGCCGCCGCGCCGGCCAGTCCGGCGCCGACGACGATGACGTGGTATTTCCGTTTGTGGGCCGGATTGACCAGCTTGTAGTGGGCCTTGGCGTACTCCCACTTCTTTTCGATCGGTCCGGGCGGGATTTTGCTGTCTAGAGCCATCGAGTCTTCACCTGCCTGTGTGGTGCGGAAACGTCGCGATCAGCGCAGAACGCCGATGAGCACGGCGATCGGAAAGGAGATGTTTGCGAGCGTGACGATCACCGCGAAGACGGTGGCGAACGATCGCTTCCATCGATTGAACCGGTCGTGGCTGAGCCCGAGCGAATTGAACATGCTCCAGAGGCCGTGATAGAGGTGCATGCCCAGCGCGAGGTTGGCCACGATGTTGAACGCGCTCACCCACCACACCTGAAAGCCGGTCACGAAGTTGTGGTAGACGTCGTGCTCGACGAAATCGGGATGAACCGTCCCGAACGTGAGGTGCAGCAGGTGGTAGATGACGAAGAGAAGGATGATCACGCCGCCCCAGCGCATCGTCCGCGCCGAGTACGTGGCGGAAACGTAATCGCGCTCCGTGTATCCGACCGGCCGGGCCTTGCGATTCATGATGGTCAGCTGGGTGGCCGCCTGAATGTGCAGCCAGACGGCGATGAGCAGCAGCGCGCGCACGGCGTAAAGCGCGTATTTCTCCGGGATCAGCGGCGCGCCCATGGTGATCAGAAACTGGGCGTAGGCGTTGTAGTGCGCGGCGCCGGTGTAGACCTTGAGGTTGCCGGCCATGTGCAGAAAGATCCAGCCGAAGAGGAAGATGCCGGTGACGGCCATGACGGCTTTCTTGCCGATCGCCGATCGCCAGAATTCGAGGAGCCAGAATGGGCGGGCGTTCGATGTCGCGGGAGCTGCAGCGGTCATGGGGCGCATCATATCGATGATGAGTCGCCGGTCAAGGATGGCCGTCACAGGCGTGGGGCGCACCGCCTCTCCGTGCGCCCGAATCAATTCGTCAAGCCGCGGAGCGGCGCAATCTATCTAGCCCACGGCGTGAGCCGTGGGGAACGAGTCGTCAGATATTGAGCCGCGGAGCGGCGGCATCGAATCGAGCGGCATACGAAATGTCGCCGCTCCGCGGCTTGAAACTCATCGACATCGTTCCCACGGCTCACGCCGTGGGCTACATAGATAACGCCGCTCCGCGGCTGATTGGGTTACTTGCTCAACCATTTACGAACTTCATCCCGCACCCGCAGACCTGGCGTCTCGGGGCTTAGCCCTTCGAAGAAATCGCGATAGCCGGGAGCGGTCCGCGCCAGATAGTCGGTTGTGGCGATGCGGTAGATTCGATCGGGATCGATGACGCTCGGCGCGGCGACGACGGGAAACGAGTCGCTCCCCTTCCGCGAGGCGCCGTACGCGAGCAGCTTCTTCACGGCATCGCCGCGCAACGAATAGACGAGGATTTCGTTGTCGTATGGCATCGCCGCGCGCAAAGCTTCGAGCGTGATCCGGCCCCGCGGAAGAGCCTGCCGGAAGCTGCTGGCAGTCGAGAGCGCCACATCGGCGTGAACGGCGTCCCGCATGATCTCGACCGATTTCTGTGCAAACGCTTCCCCCGGCATTGGCGAACGCAACGTTCCGATCGTGACGAACAACGGCGCGTATTTCGGATCGTGCTCCAGTTCCCGCTCCATCGTGGCAACGCGTCGCGCGATCTTCGGATCGCTCGGCATGCGCCCGTCGACAGGCACGAGCCGGCCGCTGACTTTCACGAGCTTATGGCCGTCGAACGTCATCACCACCCGGCTGATGTAGGTCAGGTACTGAAACGGTGAGATGAACCAGGTCGACGTTCCCTCGATGCGCATCAGCTCGCGTTTGAGATGACTATGCGTTCCGAAGATGAGATCGATCCCCGGTACCGACCGCGCCAGCGCGAAATCATCATCGAGATGTTCGTGGCCGATCATGACTACGACATCCGCATGCTGATTCTCGCGAAGGTCGCGGACAGTTTCACGCGCGGCGGCCACCGGATCGCCGAAATGCAGCAATGGCTCTTTGACCAGCGTCTTGAAATCGCTGCCGGCGATGGCAAAAACACCGACGCGAATCCCGTCGACAACGAAGACTTGCGACGGCTTGAAGCTGCCCGTGTTGGCGCTGAGAACGGGATAACGGATCCCTTCGAGGCATACCTGCAATTCACCGGCGCCGTAATCAGGATCGTGATTGCCGAACGCCATCGCGTCCACGATGCCGTTGAACCACAGCCACTCGCCGCAGCGGTATTTATCCGACCACGCCGGCGAGCCTTTGTTGATCATGTCGCCGCCCGAAAAGACCAGCGCGCCGCGCCGTTTCTCCGCACGCAGATAGCCAATGGCCCTGGCAATCCCTCCCTGCGATTCCCGCCCTTCGGAGTAGAACGGCAATGCGTGGGAGTGATAGTCGGAGAAGTGGAGAAGTGTTACGCGGGTCGTGCGCGCGTGCGCCGCGGCGCAGACGAAAAGCAGCAGAAAAAACAAAGGGCGCCACGAAGAGCGCCCTTTGTCAGAAAGATACGTGGATTGAATCACCGGCCCACTGCGGACTTCATGGCGTTGATTGCCGCTTCGCGTCCCGAGTCTTTGGCAATCTTCTGATACTGCGCGCGGCGGCTGGCCGGGATCTGGCGGATCAGGCCGAGGTAACGGCCCTGAAGCTGACGCGACGCCAGCTGCTCCGGGGTGATCTTGGAGCGGCGGCGGCGTTTGGCCGGCGCTTCCGACGGCGCGCCGCCCATTGCGGGCGCGGCAGCGGCTTTCTTGCCGCTTCCGGGCGGACGTCCACGACGCTTGCCGCTTCCGGGCGGTCTTCCCGGCGGACGGCCGCGACGCGGCGCTGACGGGGCGCTGCTCGGAGCGGCACCCGCGCTCGCACGCAACGTCTGCAGACGCGATTCGAGATCGCTGATCTCGCGATGCATGTCGCTGACGTAGCGACTCACTTCACCGGGGGAAATTCTGCGATCGGCAATCAGACGGTCCAACACATACGAAGCTTGTCCAGCGGATAACTGCGGAGCAGGAACGTTTAGTCTGGGTCTTGGCACTTTGTTCACTCCTTCTTGTGCGTTTTGCACATCGGTCTGTGCATGCTACCAGAAATTCACAGCGACGGCGCAATAAGACGCCGATAACAAGCCCTGCCCGCTAGTAGCGATAGTGATCGGATTTGTAAGGTCCTTCGACCGGCGTCCCGAGGTATTTCGACTGATCGGGCGTCAGCTTCGTCAGCTCAACACCGAGGTGGGCCAGGTGCAGACGGGCCACTTCTTCGTCGAGTCTCTTGGGAAGGACGTAAACCTTTTTCTGATACTCGCCTTTGTTCTGCCAGAGCGCCAGCTGCGCCAGTACCTGGTTGGTAAACGAGGCCGACATTACGAATGACGGATGCCCCGTCGCGCAGCCGAGGTTCATCAGTCTCCCTTCGGCGAGAATCAGCACGCTGTGCCCGTCCGGAAAGACCCATTCGTCGTACTGGGGTTTGATGTTGACCCGCTTCACGCCGGCGTACTTCTTGAGGCCGGCCATATCGATCTCATTATCGAAATGGCCGATATTGCTGACGATTGCCTTGTTCTTCATCCGGGCCATGTGATCGGCGGTAATGACGTTCTTGTTGCCGGTGGCGGTAACGAAGATGTCCGCCCGCTCGACCACTGAATCGAGCGTCCGCACTTCGAAGCCTTCCATGGCCGCCTGCAGCGCGCAGATCGGGTCGATTTCCGTTACGACGACCCGCGCTCCCTGGCCGCGCAGGGCCTGCGCGCAGCCCTTGCCGACCTCGCCGAAGCCGCAGACGAGCGCGAGCTTGCCGGCGATCATGACGTCGGTGGCGCGATTGAGGCCGTCGACGACGGAATGGCGGCATCCATAGATGTTGTCGAATTTCGACTTGGTCACGGAGTCATTGACGTTGATGGCCGGGAAGAGCAGATCGCCCGCTTCCATCATCTGATACAGGCGATGCACGCCGGTGGTGGTCTCCTCGGAGACGCCTTTGATGTCCGACGAAACGCGCGTCCAGCGCTTCGGATCGCGCTTCAATTCGGCGCGGAGAAGATCGAGGATGACGCCCCACTCTTCCGGCTCGGCGTTTTCGTCAAACTCGGGAACGTGCCCCTTCCCTTCGAACTCGGCGCCTTTGTGCACAAGAAGCGTGGCATCGCCGCCGTCGTCGACGATGAGATTCGGTCCGCCGCCATCCGGCCACAGCAGCGCCTCGGAGGTGCACCACCAATACTCCTCGAGCGTCTCCCCTTTCCATGCGAAAACGGGGATGCCCTTTGGATCGTCAGCGGTACCGCCCGTTTCCGGACGTCCGACGACGACCGCGGCCGCGGCGTGATCCTGTGTCGAAAAGATGTTGCAGCTGACCCAGCGAACGTCCGCGCCGAGGTGCGCCAGCGTCTCGATGAGAACACCGGTCTGGACGGTCATGTGCAACGACCCCATGACTCGCGCGCCCGTCAGCGGCTTCGATTTTCCATACTTCTCCCGGCAGGCCATCAGCCCGGGCATTTCATGCTCGGCAAGCCTCATCTCGGCCCTGCCGAGGGTAGCCAGACTCAGATCCCGAACCTTGAACGGCTCACGGCCCGCGGCGCGGGCAGCATCAAATGAATGCGTAACTTCGAGTGTAGCGGTCATGCGATTTGGTTTGCTCCTTCGAAAAATGCGAGGCACGACGCGAGGGCCGGCCGCGGTGGGAAGGGGATTGTAACATTCTCAACCTACCCAATAGCCGCAAGGCTTACCAACGAATTACCCGCAGTCCTCCGACATGATCGAAGTCTCGGTCGTTGGTAAGCAACGGCAGGTCGTGCTGACGACAGAGTGCTGCGATCCAGATGTCGTGACTCAGGCCTTCCTGCGCTTCCCGTTTCGCAGGAATCGTTCTCGAGCGGAGCATTGCATTTCGAGTGGCCACGTAGTGAGGGACCGTGGAGGCATCCGGAGCAATGACAATCGAGACCGCGATGAGCTGCTCCAGCAGCTCGTTCAGGTTCGCACGAGAGAAGCCGAGTCGAAGCTCGGCTAATACAAACAGAGGCATGACTAGTGCTGACGCCTCTGTGAAGGGCGGCGGGGACGGCCGATCCTGACGGAGTAAGTCGATGGCGGCGTTTGAGTCAAACGCCAGGCGATCAAACTTCAATCTCTCTCCCGAAGGCCTCGTTCACCACACGGGCGACCTCGCTGCCAGAACGTCCGTCGAGAGAACCGGCCAGTGCCATCCATGGCTGGGATTCAAACGTCGAGGCGCTCTTGATCTCGACTGCCACCTTGGCGTGATCGTGCACGCCAGTGAGAGGCTCAGTGAGTTTCAGCACGTTCTGCTCGGCGAGATACTCCGCTTCGATCGTTCTTGCCATGCGCATAGGATAACAGTGAACTGAATACGGACCGGTTGCGAGATCGCTCAGGAAGACGTCAACGAAAACTCTCACATATCCTTCAAAATCTCCGCTCGCTTCTTGTCGTACTCCGCTTTCGTAATCAAACCCTTCTTCAGAAGGTCATCCAGTTTTCGCAGGCGCTCTTCGGCTGACTCGGCTGTGTGGGCGGTCGAAACAGTGGATGCGGCGCCGGAGATCCAGGACTTCTGTAGCCCCGGGTCCGCGAAGACGTTGGCGTAGGCTTCTTTCAGGGCGTCGCTGAGGACTTCGTTGATGTTTTCGGGGCTGAGGGCGTGGCCGTAGCGGTGGGCGCTGCCGGTGCCGACGCCTTCCGCCAGATGGTTGCCTTTCGCGTCTTTGAGGATGAAGGCGAGTTTCACCTCGGTGCCGTACATCGATCCGAGGGCTTTGTTGCTCTCGTCGACATAGAAACGGGTGACCTGAAGGATGAGCGTACGCGGCGCGGGATGCTCTTGTTTGATCGACCATTCCTTGCCCATCCCATTGACCATCTCCTGGATAAAGGCGATGACGTCGTGGTCGGCGCGAATGGGAAAGACTTTGTCATCGCCTCCTGTGCCCTGTCCGATCTGCAACGGATCGGCGAGCTTGCGCGCGTCTTCGACACGGATGTCGATTGCCTTCTCCAGCATTGCCGGCGTCAGGTCCGCGGAAGTCGTATGGACGCCCTCTTGCGGCGTGTATTTCAGCGGGACCGTCAGTTCCTTCAGATTTCCGCGGGCGAATGCGAGAGTGGCGATGGAAACTGCGACCAGCGTGACTGCAACGCGACTATGGGTCATGACGGACTCCTGCTCTGTGGGGCGTTCCAATTTGTGGGAGGAGATGCGGCTTTATGCTACACCCTCCAGCCTCGCTGTTGGCTGGCAGGCAAACTTCTGGCATTCTTCCCGGCCATGGACTTCAGCGCCGTTCACATTCACCTGGTCATCAATCACTCGCCGCTGTTTGCGGAGCTTTTTGCGTTCTGCTTGATGATCTTCGGATTCTGGAAAAAGCGGCGCGAGTTCGTCACAGCCGGGATGGTCGTAGCCATCATCGCCGCGCTTTGCGGCATTGCCACGGATCTCACCGGCGACGGCGCCGCCGATTTTCTGGCGAATGCCAAGCCTCCGATTGCCGGCGTCGACACGAAGCTGATCCACGAGCACGACCTTGCGGCGGGCTATGTCGTGATCAGTTCGTGCATTACCGGGGTCCTGGCCATCGCTGCGCTCTTTATCGGCCACCGCAAGGGCGCACGTCCCCGCTGGATGGAGATCGTGATCGCGATCCTGATCTTCTGGTCCCTGACCGTCGTCGCACGCACAGCGCTCCTCGGCGGACGCATTCATCATCCGGAAACGCGACCGGTCTCGGGCAGCCAGTAATCAATCGCGCGCAAACGCCTGCCGCAGCGGTTGCAGATCGTTCGCGGGAACATCTGCGACCGCGACGTACGCCAAGCCTCGCGCGCGCCAGACCTCGATGCTCATCCCGGCGTGCGATGCGATCGCGCGCGGCACCGCATCGCCGGCGAAGACGAAGAGCGAGATGCGGTGCGCTCCTTTTCCGATCAGCAGGTACGCACCCGGCTGGCCGCGCCAATAGATGACACGGGCGCCGATCAGATGGAACGGCGGCGCTAGATCGGGAACGTCGACCGCGAATGGGAGCCGCCCCTCGAACCACGGCTTGACGGTGTGGCGATCAGTCGATAGGACGTCGACCGGATTCGCGCTTGCCAGAATCGTGGTGTGGAGATCGACAAGCTGCCTTGCCGCCGCATCACGCGCCCGGAGGAGCACGACACCGGCAACGACAACGGCAAGGACCGCAGCCGCGGCGAGCCACCAAGCCGAATACGAACGACGTGGCGGCGCCGCCAGAACGCGGGCTCGCAGCGCCGCAGGCGGCGTGAACCGCGGCATCGCGCGAATGGCGCGCTTCATCTGCATCGCCCCAAGAACCGCATTCGCGCAGACTGCACAATCGCGCAGGTGCTCCGCGAACTCGGCTTCGCCGTCGGCCTGCTGTTCGATCTCTTCTGGCGTCATGTGGCTTGTCATCGTTCGCCTCGCAGCGTGTTCCGCACTTTCTGCCGCGCCCGGATCAGACGCGACGTAACCGTCCCGATCGGAATCGAAAGGGTTTCGGCAATCTCGCGATAGCTCATGTTCTCGACATCCGACAGCACCAGCACTTCGCGGAAAAGCAACGGCAACGCTTCGATCGAAACGCGTAATGTTTCGCTGTCGGCACGCGCGAAAAAGAGCGACTCCGGCGTCTCCGACACGCTGATCTGTTCGTAGGTATCCGGATCCTCGTCGATGGAAACCGGCGGCACGGCCCGCAGGCCGCTGCGCGACGTCAGAAACGTATTGCGAAGAATCCGGTACATCCAGGCGCGGAAATTCGTCCCCGCCGCGAACGAGCCGAAGCCGCGCAATCCCTTCAGATAGGTCTCCTGCACCAGGTCCTCCGCCTCGATCGGGTCGTGCGTCAGCCAGCGGGCGTAGTTGTACAGCGGCTCGAAGAGCGGCAAGGCCAGCTCCTCGAACGCTGCCCGCGGGTCAGCCGAGTCACGCGTCATTCGAAGCACTTCTACCTCATGTAACTGGCTGATGGATGAAAAAAGCCCGTCGCCAGTTCAACACCGCGGAAGGACAAATCATGAAGAACGAATTCGACCGCCGCGCATTCATGCGCATCTCCGCAATGTCGATCGGCGCCGGGGCACTGCTGCAATTCTCACCGCTGGCCGGAACCGCCCGCGGCAACGCCATGTCGCGGCTCTTTCACAAACAGAATGGCGAAGGGCCCGGCTCCTTTTCCATCGTCCAGCTCAGCGATACGCATGTTGGGTTTCAAGGACCACCCGATCCGCTCGGCACGAAAGCATTCGAGCGCGCCGTCGACGTCATCAACGGGCTCGATCCGCAGCCGGACCTGATTCTCTTCACCGGCGATCTGACGCACGACAGCGACGATCCGGCCGAGCATGCGAAGCGCTTCAAGACGTTCCGTTCGATCAGCGATCGGTTGCGCGTCAAGAAACGGATGTACGTCCCGGGCGAGCACGACGCCGCGCTCGACGGAGGCGTCCTCTTTCGCGAGAACTTCGGCGAGGCGCACTACTCGTTCGATCACCGAGGAGCGCATTTTGTGGCGCTGGACAACGTGTCGTTGGGGAAGCCGATCGTCGGCGATGACCAGATCGCCTGGCTGAAGAAGGACTTGGCGCGCTTCCCGAAGACAGCGCCGATCGTCGTCTTCACCCACCGTCCGCTCTTCGATCTCAAGCCCGACTGGGAGTGGTTCACTGCCGACGGCGACGCGGTGATGAACGTTCTCGCTCCGTACGACAACGTCACGGTGCTCTACGGCCACATTCATCGTGAGAATCACCACACGACCGGCCACGCCCAGCACCACGCGGCGCGATCGCTGATCTTCGCCTTTCCCGATCCGTCGGCCGCCGAGAAAAAGCCGCTCCCCTTCAATCCGCAGCAGCCGTTCAAAAACCTCGGCATCCGCACCGTCAGCGGCAACACCGCGGCCAGGCCGTTCGTCGCCGGCATCAACGACGTCGAGCTCTCGATCCGCGAGCTCTCGGGCAGCGAGGGAATCCAGCAGTTGCTCAAACAAGGAGAAAGCCTGTGAAACGTACGATCGTCGTCATCGCCTTCATCGTTGCTACCCAGCTCGGACTGGCGCAGGAGCCCGCTCCGCGCGTGGTCGAGATCACCGCCAAACGATTCGAATTCAATCCGAAGCAGATCACGCTCAAACGCGGCGAGCGGGTCACCATTCGCCTGATCAGCACCGACCGCGCCCACGGATTGCTCGTAAAACCGCTCGGTCTCGATCTCGACGCCGACGAGGGAAAGCCGTCCGAGAAAACGATCGTGCCGGACACCGCCGGAACCTTCCCGGCCATCTGCGACCACTACTGCGGATCCGGACACGGCAATATGAAGATGACCATCACCGTCGAATGAGTGCACGCCGCACAACTCCTTCCGGCGGATTCTGCTAGAGTCTGCGCCGCCAAATTCCGCAGGAACGGAGCGTCATGGAATCCAGTCTCGAGATCGGTTTTTTGCGCGTCGCCGAAAAAGCTGCCATCGCCGCTGCACGGACGATGGGTTACGGCAAACGGAAGTACTCCGACCAGGTCGCCGTCGAATCGATGCGCGAAGAGCTGAACCGGCTCAAGATGCGCGGCACGGTGGTCATCGGCGAGGGAGAACGGGACAAGGCTCCCATGCTCTACGTCGGCGAGCCCCTCGGGCGCGGCTGGACGGAGGGCGAGATCTATCCCGAGATCGACATCGCCGTCGACCCGCTCGAAGGAACGAATCTCTGCGCCACCGGCTCGGCGAATTCGATCGCCGTCCTGGCGGCGTCGGAGAAGGGCGGTCTCCTCAACGCGCCCGACGTCTACATGGACAAGATCGTGGTCGGCCCCACCGCGGCGGATTATGTGAGCCTGACCAACTCGGTGCACGAGAACCTCAACCAGATCGCCGAGGCCTTTCAGCGCGACGTCGATGAACTGACCATCGTCGTGCTCGACCGCGAACGGCATCACGACCTGATCGCCCAGATCCGCGAAGCGGGCGCGCGCATCAAGCTGATCACTGACGGCGACCTCTCCGCCGGCATCGCAGCGGCGGTGCGCGGCACCGGGATTCACGCCGCCATGGGCATCGGCGGCGCCCCCGAGGGCGTGCTCACCGCCGCGGCCATGCGCTGCCTCAACGGCCGGATGCAGGGACGCCTCAAGCCCCTGGAAAAATGGCAGGAAGAGCGATTGAAATCGATGGGCTATGTAGATGCCGAAAAGGTCTACGACACCGCGGAACTGGCCTCAGGCAACGACATCATCTTCTGCGCCACCGGCGTCACCGACGGCGATCTCTTGCGCGGCGTCCGTTTCTTCGGCGGCGGCGTACGCACCTCATCCCTCTTCATGTCGCTAAAGACGAACAACATCCGTTTCGTCGACACGATCCACAGGGAAGAGGGATCGAAGCTGGCGGTGTCGTTCGTGTAGCTGCGCGTCGCGCGTTGTCTGCGCGAGGCGCGTGGCCAGGCTGCAGCGTAGAGCAGGCATCCCTGCCTGCTCCCGACGGGCGTCCTCGCCTGGCGGTTTGATTGTGCAAGCCGCGGTATTTTGACCGAAACCACCGCCGGGCGAGGACGCCCGTCGGGAGCAGGCGAGACGCCCATAGGCGCTAACTTAGACCTCCGCAGAGGATGATGGCGGCGATGCGCTGATTCTTTCGCTTGCGTGGTGGGTTCGAGAAGTGTCGGCGTCTGGCCGCTCTGCGACGACGAGCACGT
>Ga0157378_10000238_pt1 | contig 53800 bp, 35 predicted proteins | sample M65metaG_FD_115309 | JGI IMG/M metagenome (GOLD analysis project Ga0157378, IMG submission 115309) | Miscanthus rhizosphere microbial communities from Kellogg Biological Station, Michigan, USA - M6-5 metaG | ecosystem: Host-associated > Plants > Roots > Rhizosphere > Soil | place: USA: Michigan... | reverse complement strand
GATAGTTGCTCTCTAACACGCATACAGGTTTCAACCCTCGGGCGGTCAGTCCGGAGACCAGGGCATTCTTTATCGTCACGGCTGTTGAATTGTCCGCCGGTCCTGCAATTACCGCGCAGTGGCTGTGGCCCAACTCGACGACGTGCTGAATCGCCTGATTGATTCCTCGCTCATATTCGATACAAATATTCCCCACTAGCTTGTCGGCCGGGTCGGAGTTGAAAAATACCAACGGGATGCCGGCGTCGGTCAGCTCAGTTGTCAGGCTGCGTTCCACCGACGAGGTGATAATAGCCACGCCGCGGACGTCGCTTTCGCGCAGCTTGCGGATAACTGTCTTGGTGCGATCAAGATCGTATTCTGTGTTGCAAAGCAGCACATCAAATCCCCGGTTCCACGCCACAGCCTGAAACCCGCGAATGATCTCTGGAAAAAATGGATTTGCGATCTCGGAAATAACCAGACCAAAAAGGTCGCTGCGCCCGGTCGCTAGCCGCCTGGCGTGTACGTTTTTGAAGTAGTTGAACTCTTTGACGACCTCCAGCACGCGGCGTCGCGTGCCTTCAGAGATGTACTGGGTATTGTTGAGCACACGTGAAACCGTAGCCAGGGATACCCCAGCTCGTTTCGCGACCTCTCGCATCGTGTGGGCCATTTGCTCGGCGATCTCTGCTTAACACCTTCCGGGGCGGCCACGCCCGCGGACGGATTTTGATGAACCTATCATGAGCGTGTTCCAAGCGTCACGTTGCTTGACAACGGGAAACCTGTCGGATAGTGTAAGGTTCCGTTCTGGAACCGGTTACATACATACCTTTCTGGCTAGCTTTGTGACGCGTTTTCTTGGCCGCCCCGACCTTCCGCAGGTACCTCTCTTCGCAGCCTTCGATCGGGCGCGACTGGTACCATACGCTACTCACGGGAAAGAATCAGCGTGACTACACCTACCCATTTTCTGCTGGATATCCTTCGGCAACCGGACGAAATGTCACAGGCTATCGACTATCTCACGGGACCGGGACATCACTCCCTTCGGGAGGCGAGCACCCTGGTGCGTTCCTCTCCCCATGTGTTCGTTACCGGCATTGGGGCTAGCTGGAACGCAGCTCTCAGCGCTGGCTCCCTGTTTCAACAGGGGGGATATCCGATTCAGATGCAGGAAGCAGCCGAGTTGCTGCATTTCACCGCTATTCCCCGTGGCGCGGTAGTCGTTGCCATCTCCCGCACCGGCCGCAGTATTGAAATTATCCAATTGCTGGCCCAGGCAGAGGCCAGAGGGGCAAGGGTGATAGGCATCACCAATTCCGAGGACAGTCCGCTCGCCCGTGAATCTTCTGTTGCCATTACGATTCCAACCAAACTTGACCACGCCATTTCGGTGAACACTTATTCGACACTTGTGATTGCATCGAGTGCTTTGGCCAGTTCTGTCACTGCGGATTTCTCGGCGGTCGCCTCCTCGTTAGTTGACTTGATTCGTGAGTCGGGCCGTCGACTGAAGTCCTGGCAAGTCCAAGTGGACAAGTCGAGTTGGCTGGAGGTTGGCGCCTCCTACTACTTTTTGGCGCGCGGCGGCAGCCTAGGAACCTGCCACGAAGCCCGGCTGTTGTGGGAAGAAGGAGTCAAAATGCCCGCGTCGGCCATGAGCACGACCAATTTCCGCCACGGCCCTCAGGAAATTGTCCGCCAAGGAATGCGTTTTTGCTTATGGATCGATCAATCGAAGATGCGCGACCAGGATTTATCGGTAGCCAGTGATCTCCGGGACTTGGGAGCTTCGGTCATGCTGGTGGGGGAGAACCTTCCGGAAGATGCTGGCGATTTAGTGTGCCAACTGCCGAAGGCGCCTTCGAATTGGCAGTTTGTGATTGATGTCGTTCCGGTTCAGCTTGCTGCGGAACGGTTGTCAAGAATGTCAGGCGTGGACTGTGACTCATTCCGGGTTTGCTCCTATGTCGTGGAAGACGAAAACGGACTCCGTAAGAAAGCCGAGGTACCGCAGGATGCCGACTGAGCAGTGGCGGTTTCCGGCTTGGCTTGGGTATGCCATCCTGTGCACCTTATGGTGGGGACTGTGGGGGTTCTTGTCCAAAATTGGGTCTGGAACCGCCAATCCCTTCCAATTGCAGGTGCTATTCACGTTGGGAATGCTGCCGGTCGCGCTCGGCATGCTGATGCAGATGCGCTGGAAACTGGACCGTAACGTGGGGGGCGCTACCTACGGCATTTTGAGTGGCGTCGTCACTGGCCTCGGTACTCTCGGATACTATGCAGCTCTGCATGAACAAAACGCCTCCGTCGTCACACCGCTAACGGGGCTATTTCCTGTGCTCACGATTGTGTTGGCCTTCATCGTGTTGCGCGAACGGCTGAACAAGGTGCAGTGGTGCGGAATGATTTTGGCTCTGGTATCGATCGTCGTGCTTTCGATCTGAGAAGAGATTAATCATGCACTGGATGACTTACGCGGGCGTCGCGATTGCGCTATGGGGCGTAAACGGATTGTTCATGAAGCTCGGAACCAACTGCGTCTCCGCCCGTTCCATGGTCATTTGGGTAACCGCTGGATTCTTGATTTTTTTGCCCTTTGTTTGGGGGTTCACTTCGCTTTCCGGCTTGAGCGCAATGGTTATCACGGTCGGATTGCTGGGCGGTTTCGTGAACGGATTGGGCAACTGGGCAGTGTTCGCCTCTCTGGAGCGAGGCGCAAAGGCAAGCGTCGCGATCCCCTTGACCGCGCTCTATCCGCTATTCACCGTGATGCTGGCAACCGTATTTCTCAAGGAACGGCCGACATCTCTGCAGTGGCTAGGTATCGCGCTGGCCGTAGCGGGGGGCGCGATGTTGTCTTACGAGCCGGTGACAATGCCCGCCCCGCAACAGGAGCAGGTTCCTTGCGGCTAGTAACGGTCGGCATTATCGGGGCCGGTAATGTGCTTTGGGCCTACCTTCAAGTGTTGGACCGTCTGGTTCCGCGGGGTCTGGCGCGACTTGGCCCGGTGTGCGCCCGGCGGCGGGAAAATTGGGCACAGCTTCAATCACGTCGGCCGGGAATCGATCTTGTCGCGGAGCCCGTTGAAGTGTTGCGCGGGGATGTAGACGTGGTGCTCATCATTACGTCCCCGGAAAGCCATTCAGGGCTGGCGAAACAGTCGCTTGAACACGGTAAGCACGTCGTTGTAGAAAAACCCGCCGCTTCTACTCGATGTGAGGCCCAACAACTGGCACAGCTTGCGCAAGAGTGCGGCTTGCATTTGATGTGCGCGCCTTTTGTACAGCTGGCGCCTACGGTTCGAGCCCTTTGGGGAAGGCTGCAAGATGGAGCTATCGGCAAAGTTCATTCGGCTCGCGCCCTTTATGGTAACGCAGGGTCCACCTGGTCCAATTGGTACCACGACGGAACTGTTAGCCCGCTGGCAGAAGTCGGTATCTATAACCTGAAGTCCCTGACCGCGATCCTCGGCCCGGTTGTGGAAGTACAGGCCGCCGAAGCGCTGGTGCAGGCCCAGCGCGAAATCGCTGGGGATTCGGTTGCCACTGCCGGCGCCGATGTCTCGCACGTAATCCTTAAGCACCAGAATGGCGCTCTTTCATCGCTGGTCTCAAGCCATTGCATTCAGCGCTACCGACGGCCGGCGCTCGAGTTCTATGGGACCGAAGGGACAGCCAATCTACTGGGAGACGACTGGGACCCGCGAGGCTTCGAGATTTGGCGAAACAACGCGGCCTGCTGGGAAGAGTTTGAGCCGGTCGAACCAACGTGGTCGTGGGCAGACGGACTGGCCGAGATGGTGAACGCGCTGCGGGAGGACCGGCAACCACTTCACAACCTGGAACACGACCTGCATTTACTGGAAGTCATCGAGGCATGCGAACGTGCTGCCATGGAAAAGCGGGTCGTGGCGGTGCAATCGACATTTCTCGCTCTCGATCTTCACCTAGAGGAAAAACAGGACCGTCATCACCTTCACGACCACACGCGGCCGGCAGATGAGCAATAAAAGACAATTCGCAGCCATCGGGCTCGACATTGGCGGCACCAAAATCGCGGCTGGCGTCGTGTTATGGCCCTCCGGTGAAATTCTTCGACGAACGGTGATCCCTACCAAGCCGACGCGGGGTGGCGAACCAGTCCTTAGTGACACACTGGCTCTTGCCGCACAACTGAACGACTGGGCGCTAAAAGATGGAATTCAGATAAAGGGCATTGGAGCCGGCGTCGCCGAGTTGGTGGATTGCGATGGCAACGTCACCAGCAGTTGCACGATTCACTGGCGTGGCGTCCCGGTGCAGGAGAGACTCTCTGAAATTGCCCCGGCGCGGGTCGAATCGGACGTCCGCGCCGCCGCTTTGGCCGAAGCAATTTTTGGCGCGGGCCGACAGAGTCGCCTTTTTGTATATGTGACGGTCGGTACCGGCATCAGTAGTTGCCTTATGCAGAACGGGTATCCGCTCAAGGGCGCGAACGGCAATGCCATTACGCTGTCCAGCAGCCCACTGAGCACAGTGTGTACGCATTGCGGCGTGAAGCAGCATCCGGTTCTGGAAGAGTTCGCTTCAGGTCCAGCCATTGCGAAGCGCTTCGCAGCCGCCAAGAAGTCTGAGAACCACGCACAAGTCGGAGCAGCGGAGCACGTCTTCCATGCAGCCTCAAACGGAGACAATGTCGCCGCAGAAATCCTGACCTCGGCGGGCGAAGCATTGGGCGTCAGTACGGCGTTTCTGGTGAACGTGCTCGATCCGGAAATGATTGTGATCGGGGGCGGCTTAGGTCTCGCGGGCGGACTCTACTGGGACACATTTCTAAGATCTTGTCGCGAGCACATTTTTGCCGACAACAGCCGGGGTCTTCCGATTGTCCGCGCGGAAATGGGAATTGACGCTGGGCTGGTCGGCGCCGCGGCCGGCGTTTTCGTTCAACAAAATACCAACAAGGAAAGCAACATTCATGGGACAAACCGGAAACATACTGGAACAAATTAGGAAGCACGGCATCATCCTGGGCGACGGCGGATACCTCATTGAGCTGGAGCGTCGTGGCTGGGTCGACAGCGGTTCGGGACGCGAGAAAGTTGGAACGGGGAAGGGTAGCGGGCAATTTACTCCAGAAGTTGCCATTGAGCACCCTGATGCGCTGCGCGAATTGCATCGCGAATTTCTGAACGCCGGTTCCCAGGTCTTGCAGGCGCTTACGTTTTTCGGCACCCGAGAAAAATTAGATCGCGCGGGATTCGGGGGGCAAACCGAGGCGATCAATGCTGCCGCCGTGAGAATTGCTCGCGAAGTAGCGGCAGACAAGGCGTTGGTGGCGGGTTCGGTTTCGCGAACGCAACTTTTCGAGCGGGAAGGCCCGTCGGCAGCTGAGCATGTGCGAGACCTGATCTCCGAGCAGATTCGGTTGCTGGCGGACGCTGGAGTGGACTTTCTTATTCTGGAGACTTTCTTTCACTTGCAAGAGATGCTGATTGCCATCGAGTGCGCACGGGATAGTGGCCTGCCAATCATTGCCACCATGACCTTCCGTCCCAAACTTACCGAATGCTCCGACGGCCACTCTCCCGCCGTCTGTGCTCGCGCCATGATGGATGCAGGCGCCGACTCAGTCGGAGCCAATTGTGAGCAGGAACCAGAAAGGATGCTGTCGATCGTTCGGGAGATGCGCAAGGCGGTGAGCGTGCCTATAGCCGCGCAGCCTGCCACGTTCCGAACCACCGACGCAACTCCCTGCTTTACCAAGCTTCCACAATTTCCCGACGAGATGGAAGCCATCCAACTTCCTCGTAGCGCGTTTGAAAATTTTGCCAAGCAGGCAACAGCGGAGGGTATCCAATTCCTAGGCGGCTGCTGTGGATGCAATGCTGCCTACATTCAGGCGTTCGCCCGTGGACTGGCGGGTAAGAATTAGCCCCAAGCTTCGAACTGAGGAATTGACTGCATGGCAAGAAAAGGAAAAGTCACAGTTGGAATCATCGGCTCACAATTTGAAGCTGACATCCATGCTGCTTCTTTCAAAATTGCTTCGGAGGTGGCGGAAGTAGTTGCGGTCGCCTCGCCCACCCCGGGTAACGCGGCCAATTTAGCTAAGCGTTACGGCATTCGGCGAGCCTTCACCGATTATCGGGAAATGCTTAAGGAGTCCGACATCGAGATGGTCACGATTGCCGCGCCCAACGCGCTGCACGCGCAGATGACCATCGACATTGCCAAAGCGGGTAAACACATTGTTTGCGAGAAGCCTCTAGCCATGACGATCGAAGAAGGTGAGCAGATGATTCACGCCGCCCGCCAGGCCGGCGTCTTGCTCATGTACGCCGAGGAACTTTTCTTCACTCCCAAATATTTGAAGGCCAAAGAGATGGCCGACGACGCCGCATTCGGAAAGGTTCACCTGGTGAAACAGAGTGAAAAGCATTTTGGCCCGCATAGCCCCTGGTTCTGGGATGTGAACCGCAGCGGTGGCGGCGCACTCATGGACTTGGGCTGTCACGGTATCGCCTTCTGCTACTGGTTTCTCGGGCGTCCTGCGATTCAATCTGTCTACTGCCAGATGGGAACCTACGTCCATGGCGAAAAGACACAGGGCGACGATGAAGCGTTTTGTATCCTTGAATTCGAGGGTGGTGCGCTCGGCATTGTCGAGGACAGTTGGTGCCGTCGTGGAGGCATGGACGACAGGATCGAAGTTTACGGCTCCGGGGGCGTAACCTACGCGAATCTGCACATGGGAAACGCACTTCCCACCTATAGCGAGAGTGGTTACGGATACGCGGTCGAGAAGGCGCCAAGTACGCAAGGCTGGAGCTATCCGGTTTTTGAAGAGTTATGGAACTACGGCTTTCCTCAGGAGATGGCCCATTTCTCACGATGCGTGCGGGGAAAAGAAAACCCGCAAGCAACTGGGGATGATGGGTTAGTGGTGATGAAAGCCTTGTACGCCGGCTACGCGTCCGCGGGAGAAGGACGAAAAATCCAGCTGCCTTTTTCTCCGGGAAAGGTGCAAAAGCCCATTGACCTATGGTTTCAAGGGCCTCAATATCGCTCCGCGAGACTCAAGTGACAGCGTCCCGTTGAGCGGAATGCGGCCTCTGATGACGCCATCTCCCCAACAAAGCACTACTGCCGATTGCGGGATGCTGCGCTACAATCAATTCGTTTGCCTCTGTAATCGTCACAAGGCGATTGCTGACGACAGCGGCACCGACAGAGCAATTCTTCCATGAAAACCATTCCGAAGATGAGGCTTCGGTTCCTCTGGGCGGGATTGATCGTCCTCTCAGCGTTCGCGGTTGTGTGGCTGACTCAACGCGCGGCGACCGCAAGAAATTCTTCCCGACTGTCGTTCAACCAGACCATCCAGCCGATTCTTTCGGAGAACTGCTACGCCTGCCATGGTCCCGACCCCGGCGCGCGGAAGGCTGGGTTGCGTTTAGACCGTGCTGATTTTGCCTTCAAGCCCCATGACAAGTATGGTCCGGCTATCGTCCGAGGAAAACCAGACAAGAGTCCCTTGGTCCGGCGAATCGAGTCCGATGATCCCAAGGAACGGATGCCGCCTCCGGAAGCCCGCCACACCCTGAAGCCGGAGCAGATTGCTCTATTACGACAATGGGTAAAAGAAGGTGCTGTTTACGAGGAGCACTGGTCGTTCATTCCTCCGAAGCGGCCACCGGTTCCGCAGCCGAAAAATCCGCACTGGGCCAAAACTCCGATCGACGACTTCATCCTCAGTCGCTTAGACAAGGAAGGTTTGGCCCCCTCGGAAGAGGCTGACCGGTCTACGCTGATTCGCCGGGTGACCTATGATCTTACGGGCCTGCCCCCCACGCCGAACGAGGTAGAGGCGTTCCTGGCAGACAACTCGCCAAACGCGTACGAAAAAGTTGTAGACCGCTTGTTGGCCAGTCCGCGCTACGGCGAACATCGGGCCCACTATTGGCTGGATGTCGCGCGTTACGGAGATACTCACGGTGTTCACCTGGACAACTTCCGCAGGATCTGGCCCTTTCGCGACTACGTTATCAAGGCCTACAACCGGAACAAGCCGTTTGACCAGTTCGTGAAAGAGCAACTGGCGGGCGATATGTTGCCGGGGAAGAATCTTGACACGCTGGTGGCGTCAGCGTTTTTGCGTGCCGGCATCAGTTCAGGCGAAGGCGGAACGCTGATCGAAGAACTGCGGGTAAACAACAAGCGGGAACGCGCAGAAGCCTTCGGTGCGGCCTTTCTAGGTTTAACCACTGGCTGCGCAGTTTGCCACGATCACAAGTTTGATCCGATCACGCAGAAGGACTTCTACCAGCTGACGGCTTTCTTCAATAACCTCACGGAAAATCCTTCGAACGATGACCGCAATGACTGGCCACCTTTCATTCGGCTGCCGAAAGAACCGAACCGCGCGGCGTATGAGAAGGTCCTTGCAGAACGCTCCTCGATAGAAAATCAGATTGACCAGCGCCGCGCGCAATCACATCAACTCGTGCCAGCTTGGGTGGAGCAGTCCAAGACCCCGCCACAGCCGGTTAGCACGGCTGGTTTGCAGGTGAGGTTCCGCTTTGACGAACAGAAGGGCGACACATTCCGTAACTCGGTGCCCAACGGACAACCAGGGAGTGTTTCCGCGGCCGAGAGTCCGGTCATCTGGGGTGAAGGAATATGGCTGTGGCCTTACATGAGAATGGACACCGGTACGCGCCTCGATTTACCCAATGCCGGCGATGTCGAAGCGAATCAGCCATTCAGCGTTGCGTTCTGGCTACGTCCGGATTTGCGGCCACTGGAGTCCAAAGATAAGAAGAAGCCTGACGGAGTAATTATTGCTCGCGCCGACGCCAAGGAAGGTTCGCGGGGCTGGCAGCTTCGCATTAAGGAAGGCAAGTTGGTATTCACGCTTGCCCACCAGGCGCCGAAGAACGCTATCACCGTCGAGACAAAAGATAAGGTCCTGATCGAAGGACGGTGGAATCACATCGTCGCCTCGTACTCAGGCTCGGGCAAGGCTGACGGCATCAAGCTCTATCTCGATGGGAAGCAGCCGGAAGTAAAAGTGGTGCAGGACAAGCTGGCTGGGACGGTGCGCACGTCGGCGCCCATGACCCTCGGACGGATCTCTCCCGATGCCGATCCATTGCGGCAATCCGCATTTGAGGATTTTCGTTTTTATGCTCGCGCGCTGGCTGCGGACGAAGCGGCGCGGCTTCCCTACGAGGACTACGTTTCAGAGCTCGTAAGGAAATCACCTGAAACCTGGAACGAGGACGAATTCAAAGTTGTGAGTGATTTCTATTTTGCGGATCGAGACGAGCCGGCGCGCTCACTGACTGCGAAATTGCCTGTCCTGAATGACGAACTCGACAAGCTGTCGAAAGACGGCGACATAACCCTGGTCAGCGAAGAGGCCCCTAGCCTGGCATACGCCGACTTGCTAACCCGCGGTGTTTACAACGCACGTGCTGGCAGGGTCCGGCCGGGCGTACCCCATTTTCTGCCGGCTATGCCAACAGGTGCACCCTTGGATCGCCGTGGCTTGGCGGATTGGACGGTCAGCTCCAACAATCCTCTGACCGCGCGGGTGACCGTCAACCGTATGTGGCAGGAGATTTTCGGCACTGGAATCGTGGAAACCACAGAGGATTTCGGCGTCATGGGTGCGCGGCCGAGCCATCCCGGGTTACTCGACTGGCTGGCCGTCGATTTTCGCGACGGCGGCTGGGATGTAAAACGTTTTTATAGGCAACTGGTGTTGTCAGCAACCTATCGCCAGTCCGCACGCGTTACCCCTCAACTCGCCGAGAAGGACCCCAAGAATCGTCTGCTTGCTCGGGGGCCGCGATTCCGTATGGATAGCGAGATGTTGCGCGATACCGTCCTCGCCGCCAGCGGCTTGCTGGTCGAAAAAATCGGCGGCCCAAGTGTAAAGCCATACCAGCCGTCCGGTATCTGGGATGGCGGCCATCAGGGCAGCGACACCCGTAAGTATGTACAGGACCACGGCGACGCTTTGTATCGCAGAAGTCTTTATACGTTCTGGAAGCGCATGGCCACCATGCCCGACATGGACGTCTTTGATTCCCCAGTGCGCGACTCAGCCTGCACGCGCCGCCAGCGGACCAATACTCCGCTTCAGGCGCTAACCGAGATGAATGAACCTTTGCGCCTCGAGACCTCCCGCAAGCTGGCGGAGCGCCTGATTCATGAATTAGGCGATGGCGATGCGCGATTGAATTATCTTGGGAAACTGCTGCTCGCGCGCCCTTGGACACCGAAGGAAAGAAGAATTTTAGAAACGGCGCTTACGAAGTTTCGCACCACTTACAGGAAGAATCCGGCAGATGCGGCGCGGCTGCTGAATGTGGGAGAGAGCAAAGTGGACAAGTCCATTCCGGCTCCCGAGCTTGCCGCCTGGATGCTGGTCTCAAGCGCCGCCATGAATCTCGATGGGGTGGTGAACAAATGATTTCGAAGAAACCATTGCCTGAACAAGTTTGCTGCGACGGTCACGGCGAAGGTCCTAGCGTCTACGATCTGCCGGTACCGCAGGCGTTGCGGGACGAGTGGCGTCGTCTCGCCACCCGGCGGCATTTTCTTGGCCGCATGGGGAAGACATTGGGATGGGCTGGCTTGGCAGTTCTGATGGGAAAGGGCATGATTGCCGAAGGAGCTTCGCAGCCGGAGTTGCCATCGCCAGCGTCTTTGCGCCTGCCGAATTTCCCGCCTTCCGCAAAGCGCGCCATCTATCTGTTCATGTCAGGCGCTCCGCCCCAGATGGATATGTGGGATTACAAGCCAGGTCTTGCGGCCCTATACGATAAAGATCTGCCCGATTCGGTCCGCGGCAATCAGCCGCTTACCGGGATGACGGCCGGTCAGGCACGCTTTCCGGTAGCTCCCTCGCATTGGGGCTTCTCGCAGCAGGGTCAATCCGGACGTTGGGTGGGAGACCTTCTCCCCTGGACGGGAAAGATGGTCGACGATCTGGCGCTTGTCCACACGCTCCAAACCGACGCCATCAATCACGAGCCTGCCATCCTGCTGATGAACACCGGCAACATGGTGCCGGGTAAGCCGTCGCTGGGCGCATGGCTGGCGTATGGATTGGGCAGCATGAACGAAAATTTGCCCACGTTCGTGGTGCTTAACTCCAGGCTAATTCCTCACTCCGATCAGCAGCCGATTTCACCCAAGCTGTGGAGCAGCGGTTTCCTCTCCAATGAATACTCGGGCGTGACCTTCCGGTCGCAAGGCGCGCCAGTGCTTTACCTGGACAATCCTCAGGGTATGAGCAGCGAAACCCGGCGCGCGCTGGTGGACGGCGTGAACGCCATCAACCAGCTCACCTACGAAGAGCTTGGCGATCCGGAGACGCACACCCGCATCCAGGAATACGAGATGGCGTTCCGAATGCAGACCTCAGTGCCCGAGCTAACCGACCTGCGCGACGAACCGGCCAACACCTGGACGCTTTACGGCGAAGAAGCCAAACAGCCCGGAACCTTTGCCTACAATTGCCTGCTGGCGCGGCGAATGGCGGAGCGCGGCGTGCGTCTGACACAGATTTACCAGCGTGGCTGGGATGTGCACAGTAACTGCGTCGGCATGTTGCCCAAGTTATGCGCGGCCACAGATCGTGGCTCGTACGCGCTGGTTACCGACCTGAAGCGCCGGGGAATGCTCGACGAAACGCTGGTAGTCTGGGGCGGGGAGTTCGGACGCACAGTTTACAGCCAGGGTGGTCTCTCAAAAACCAACTATGGACGAGACCATCATCCGCGATGCTTCACCATCTGGATGACGGGCGGCGGAGTGAAGCGGGGCATTGCCTATGGAGAAACCGACGAATACTGTTACAACATCGTCCGCGATCCAGTACATGTGCGGAACTTCAACGCTACCGTGCTTCACCTGCTCGGTATCGACCATGAGAAACTCACATTTAAATTCCAGGGTCTGGACCAGAAACTTACCGGCGTGGTTCCGGCCAAGGTTGTAACTGATCTTTTGAGTTAGTATTTCTTCCGCAAATGATAAAACGAAATCGCCAGGCGTTCTTCGCGGGATGTAGCGTTGCCGCTCTGGCCACCTTCCGGCTGCTGTTAGCAATTGTTCGCAACACCTGACTCAATCTGCATGCCACTTCGATTCCGCGCGCGGATACTAGGCTTCGGCGCTGTCCCAGTCTTACTGCTGTTTACTCTGCTTGTTTTCTCCCCGCCTGACGGGAATCAACGTGCGCAACTTGCCCAGTTTGTTGGCCGCTTCCATCCCCTTGCCATACATCTTCCTATCGCTCTGTTACTACTCGTACCTGTTCTTGAAACTGCCGTACTGTTTAGAAAACGGCGGGAGTTGGAGCAATCGGTAGCATTTGTTCTCGGACTCGCGGCGATTGCCGCGATCACTTCCGCCCTGCTCGGATGGCTGCTGGCCTGGAGCGGCGGTTACCAGGGCTCGCTAGTGACGAGGCATATGTGGGGCGGCGTGTCTCTGGCTGGAGCCAGCCTCTTGTGCTGGGGCTTCTATGGTTGGAATCGGCGCATCTATGCAATGGCTTTGCTCGCGACTCTTAGTTTGTTGATTTGGACCAGCGATCAGGGTGGCAAATTGACTCACGGTGCGGCCTTCCTCACCGAACGCATGCCAGGACCACTCGGTCAGTGGCTTGGTGCGAAAGCAAGGTTGGATGTCGACCCAACCAGTTTCTACGCCGTGAGGGTGCAGACAATTTTTATCGAGAAATGCGTCCTCTGCCACAATGCTGACAAGTTCAAGGGCAGCCTGCGCCTGGATAGTTACTCAGGCCTGATGCATGGCGGCAAGGACGGTCTGGTGATTCACCCCGGGGAAACGGGCAAGAGCGAACTCTTCCGGCGGATTACGCTACCACCAGGAAGCAAAGACGCCATGCCCGCCGAGGGAAAGCCGGCTCTGACTGCGGACGAGATCAAAGTCATAGAAGTTTGGATTGCTGCCGGTGCCACACCAAACATTCCAGAGACAGCGCTCGCAGGATTGCCACTCCCCGGTAAGCATCAGCCTTCTGCTCCGCTGACCGCCGATTACCATCCACAGTTGAAGACGATTGCGGCGCTTGAAACCTCACTGGGGATTCGCCTGGTGCCGCGCTCGCAGAATCCGACGGATGGCCTGATCCTGCGTACAGCGAGTGCACCAAGTAGCTGCGACGACGCCACCTTGCAACAACTCGCTCCGGTTGCCGATCTGATCGTAGACGCTGAACTTGCCCGTACCGAGGTCAGCGATAAGGGCCTTCCATCGATTGCAGCTTTTTCAAATCTGCGATTTTTAGATCTCTCTCACACGGCCGTTACCTCCGCCGGAGTAAAAAACCTCATAAAGCTTGAGAAACTCGAGTCACTTAATTTGACCGAGACGAAAGTGACACAAGAGGGAGTCGCCGAGTTGCGAAGTAAGCCTAGCTTGAAACGGATCTACTTGTTCGATGGCCGCTGACGCTGCAACGTCAGCACTGCCGAAATATGGGCACCAATTTCTCACGCTGAGATCACAACGCGTACCGACACAGTAACGAAAAATCTCAATATACTGCTGCGACTCATGCATCAGACGTAGGCGCTCTAACAAAATCAATAATCTTGTATTCGAACGTGCCGGCTCTGACCGACTTATGCTGCGCGTTGTGGCTGCACTTTCGCTGGTTGAACCCACGGGTGCCGGCGCGCTTAAGGAGTTCGACTTAGGCAATTTAACGATAGCCAGCCCAGGAGAGTACACGTTCAATCCCACCACGACTAGCCATAACCCAGACAGCAAAGGCTTACGGTTGTAGTCGACTACATCAAACTGACGCCCCAATAAGTTTTCAGTAACATCCCCATAATATACGCTTCCTAACCCGCCATTCCTGAGTGTCCGCATCCAAATAGCCGGAAGTCTCCGGCTCTCGTCTAATACCTCGAGGCCCAGGCAAATAATCGCCAACACCCCTTGGGCGTATAAGATACTGGGGGACTTTGTAGCGGTAGCTGGCGAGAGCATACGTCCCAGGTCTCGTGGAGACCGTGCTATGAGAACGGTTCTAGACATTTTCGTTCAGATCTTCCGCAACCTGTGGGCTCACAAGCTGCGCTCTTTCCTCACCATGTTCGGTATTGCTTGGGGCGTGGGATCTCTGCTCCTGCTGGTAGGCGTGGGCGAGGGCTTCCGCTCCGGCAACAAGCGCGAGCTAGCCGAGTTCGGCAAGGACATTATCTTCATCTTTCCCGGGCGCGCCCCCGCCGTGAAGGGCAGCATGAACTCTGCCCGGTCTTATCTGCTCACCTATCAGGACTACAAAGAGATTCGTACCCAGGCTCCCCACGTTCGCAATGCCTGCCCGATAATCTCCCGCACCGACCTGCACGAAGTGAGCGAATTTGCTAGCGCGGGAGGCGAGATACTTGGAGTCGAGCCCCAGCTTAACCAAATCAGTTACCTCCCCCTAAAGGAAGGACGGTGGCTGAACGAAATGGACGGCTCCCAGAAGAGGAACGTGATCGTCCTCGGCAACGAGCTACTAAAAGCTCTCTTTCCTGGCCGTCCCGCGGTTGGCGCCTTTGTTCTGTTGAATGGCATCCGGTTCGAGGTGGTTGGAAGCATGCCGCACGTAGGCCGTGGCGACAACAACTGGCTCAATATGCGCGGCTACATTCCCTTCGAGGTTGCGGCCATGTACTTTCCGCTGAAGGGTGAAAATCACCAGAACGGCATTTCGTTTATTGAATACCAGCCGACCGTGACCGCTGATCACCTGTTGGCGCAGGATGATGTTCACAAAATCATCGCCCGTAATCATGGCCTCGATGCCAGCGACGAAAGTTCTTTCGACGGCTGGGACATGATTCAGGAATCAAAAATGGTGGGAACCATCTTCGATGTCATGAACATGTTTCTAGGTGCGGTGGGCATGGTTACGCTGGCTCTGGGAGCAATCGGCGTGATCAATATCATGCTTGTGGCTGTCAGTGAGCGCACCCATGAAATCGGGTTGCGCAAGGCGCTTGGCGCCACAAATCGCAGTATCCTGTTTCAATTCTTTCTGGAAGGGTTGCTTCTGACGTTGGGTAGCGGCCTCATAGGCATGGGCTTCGCAGGCGGCCTTATGGCGATGCTGAGTTCGGTGCAGGGGCCGGGTGGATTTGATCCGCCAAAATTAGTCCCGATGTCGGCCATGCTTGCCATTGGCAGCTTGACCCTGGCCGGAGTGGTTGCGGGCCTTTATCCTGCGCGCAAGGCAGCGATGATGCAGCCAGTAGAAGCGCTCCGGCAGGAGTAAGGGCAAGGGTGAGGCGATATGTTCCGTGATCTGTGGCGGGAAGCGTACGGCGCCATGCAACACAATCGGCGTCGCACTGCGCTCACCATGCTGGGTATGGGGTGGGGCATCGCCACGGTGGTCATGCTGCTCGCTTATGGAGACGGGTTCGGCCAGGCCTGCGCCAATATCTTTGCCAACTTTGGCACCAAGCTTGTGATCGTAGTGCCCGGGCGCACTACGATGCAGGCGGGCGGACAAAAATCGGGAATGGAAATCCGCTTCACCCAGGAGGATGTGGAAACTCTGACCACCAATCTTCCTCAGATCACCCATATCACGCCGGAGGTGAGTAAGCAGGCGAGCATCCAGTACGACACCCGGGTCTTTACTTTCTCAGTCACCGGGAATTATCCCAACGTGCTTTCCATCCGCGCTCTCAAGTTGCAGCAAGGCCGCTTCTATGGCCTCGAAGACCAGGTGCAACGGTCCCGCGTAGCGGTAATCGGTTCGGAAGCCAAGGAAAAATTGTTTTCTGGACGGAACGCGCTAGGGGAACGCGTTCGCGTGAATGGCCTGAGTTTCGAAGTAATTGGAGTTCTTGCCGCTAAGATGCAGGAAGGGAATGATGACATCAACCGGGTGCTCTATGTCCCCTTTAGCACCATGGGAGACTTGAAGGACACGCATTATCTCGACTCTATCTGGTTTACCTACCAGACCCCTGAGTACGAGCGTCTGGAATCAGCCGTTCGAGCCATTCTGGCGACTCCACACAAATTTAACCAGTCCGACCGCCAGGCGATTCGCGTCTTCAACCTGATGATGCAGGTGCATCAGTTCGAAATCATTACTCTAGGGTTGAAGATCTTGATGGGATTTATTGGAACGCTTACGCTCGGCATCGGTGGTGTGGGGCTGATGAATATCATGCTGGTTTCGGTCACGCAGCGTACCCGTGAAATTGGAGTGCAAAAGGCGCTGGGTGCGCAGCGGCGGTATATCCTGCTGCAGTTTCTCGCCGAAGCGCTGACCATCACCTTCATCGGTGGTGTCTTCGGAGTGATATTGGCTTACGCGGTCGCACTTTCCGTGGGAAGACTTACCCTGTACAGCGCCTTTGCCAAGAATGGGGAAGCTGGCGACATCCGCTTAGTCATCGCGCCGGGAACGCTGATCGCCTCCACGCTGATTCTCTCCGCAGTCGGACTAATCAGCGGAATGATTCCGGCGTTGCGCGCCTCGCGACTGGATCCTATCGAGGCATTGCGTCACGAATAGACAACGGCTCAGAGCTTTCACCAAAGTTCAGAGAATTTGTGGCAACCGGTGGAACTTGTGCCCTTCTCAGTCGCACAAAGCCCATTCCTCAAAATACCACTTTACCGTTCAGAATCTGCGGAATGGAACTACCTGGTTTAACCGCAGTTTGGCCGACGTACAAATGTTCCAGCTTGGGGAGCTTCGCTACCGCTTGCAACGCGGCGGAAGTAATCGGCGTAGCGAAGACATTCAGCGATTCGAGCTGATCGAGGCTGCTCAATGCTTGCACAGTCGTGTCGGTGATCCTCGTACTCGTCAGCCGCAATACCTGTAGTTGTTTCATGCCGGCAATCGCGGGCGCGGAGTGATCGGTAATCGCCGTGCGGGAGAGATCGGCTACCGTAATGTGTCCTGCCAGCGGGGCCAACGCCGCCAGGTCGCTATCTCCAAACTTCGGCCCGAGAATCGACGCGTTCAAAACCAGATTGGCTGAGCTCCGAGACTCGTATTCCAAAATGTTGGGAAAACGCTTTTGAATTTCGCGTAAAGAAGGTTCGACCTCTGTCCGCTGTTTTGCGACTGCCGCGGGGTCGATTTCTTCGAAGATGACTTCGCTCGGCGGCGGCGGCGAAGTGGACCCCGGAGGCGCTTCCTTGATCGCATCTGGGGTCAAAGTGCGCGATGCCCCGGCCGCGACCCACGCCTCTATCAACTTGATTTCTTCCGCGGACAATGGGCGTTTGGGTTCCCCCTTGGGCATGAAATCATCGTTGTCGGGAGGCAGGGTAATGCGGCGCAGGATGTCGCTGTTCCGGGCATCGCCTGCTTTCACCACCGCGCCATTCTTGCCGCCTTTCATCAGCCCGCCGTAGCTATCGAGGCGCAGGTTACCCTTCTGTTTATCCGGCCCATGGCAGATGATACAGCGGGTAGTGATGATGGGCTCCACACGTATTGCATAAAAACTGTTTGGAGCAGCAGCCGGCTGTATCGGCCCGCTCTTTGATATTCCCAGTCCCTCGCGCAACTCGTCTGGCATGAATTCAATGAGGTGGTTTTCACCCTGCGACAGTTGCCCTCCACGATAGCCTGTCCAACTCACCAGACCAACGCACCCCGCAAGCACTACAGCGTAGAGGAACCCCATACCCGGGTGGCCGGACCGCGCACGCAATATCCAGCACAACCAGCAAACTGCCGCTACCGACACCCCACCCCACATGTGCTGAGTTACTAAGGGCCCGGAATAACCGCCGCTGCGGGCGAGAAACCATCCCAACATCGCCGACACCGTTGCACCCAGCGTCGCAAAGCCGAGCACAAAACCAGCAGAGAGGCGCAGGTAGTCGAAGCGGTAACTGAATCCCGCCAATTCCAAAATTGGCACCAGCAGGATGAGGGCAATCGGGAAATGAATGGTAAGCAGATGAAAGCGTCCCACGAACTGCATCCACGGCGCGCGCTGGGCGCCGTCGGGAGGAAGAAAAACTATCAGACCCAGAATGACCAGAATGGGTGCCAGCGAGAGGAGCCCGAGGCGCCGCTGCGGATTCCTCATGAGGTAAGACCGCCCAGCCAGACGCTGGCGAAATGCCTCATGCCAAAATCTCGGCGACGACGCGCGCCGGTTTCACGCTGGTCAATTTCTGTTCAAGTCCCTGAAAAGAATAATTGAGCTTGTGATGGTCGAAGCCCAATAGGTAGAGCATGGTGGCGTGCAGATCGCGTATCTCAACCGGATCTTTCACGATCTCGTATCCCATCTCGTCGGTCTGGCCGTGGGTGATTCCGTGTTTGATTCCCGCGCCAGCCATCCAGATCGTAAAAGCCCCCGGGTTGTGATCACGGCCAACGTACTTCATGGCTTGACCGTTGCGATTTTCTCGCATGGGAGTACGTCCGAACTCTCCACCCCAGACAACCAGAGTGTCGTCGAGCATGCCACGCTCTTTCAAATCAGCGAGAAGAGCTCCGGTCGGCTGGTCTACTTCACGGCAGCGATCGTTAAAGCCCAGGTTCAAGGCCTCCTTCGCGTCGGCCCCGTGCGAATCCCAGCCCCAGTGATAGAGCTGAATGAACCGCACACCCCGCTCCGCAAGACGACGCGCAACCAGGCAGTTGTTCGCGAAACTGGCTTCACCCGGCTTTGATCCATACAGCGCGCGCACTGATTCGGGCTCCTTGCGAATGTCCATGGCATCGGTCGCATCCATTTGCATGCGGAACGCCATTTCGTATTGAGCGATGCGGGTTACCGTCTCAGGGTTTCCGAATGCGGCATAGGTCTGCTTATCAATATCGTCAATCGCATCGAGCATGATGCGTCGCAACGGGCGGTCTACTTCCGGCGGGTTGTCGAGATAGAGGACGGGTTCGCCGTGCGAACGGCATTGCACGCCTTGGTAAACGCTCGGCAGGAAGCCGGAACTCCATAGTTGCTTTCCACCATCCGGGGATTTTCCTCCGGAAAGCAAGACGATGAAACCAGGAAGATTCTGGTTTTCCGTACCTAAACCATAGAGCACCCAAGAACCGAATGACGGATAACCCAGCCGCGCGTTCCCCGTGTGGACCAACAGTTGCGCCGGCGCATGGTTGAACTGGTCCGTGTGCATGGACTTGATGAAGCAAATGTCGTCGACATGCTCCGCCACGTGTGGCAGTCGGTCCGAAATCCATTGGCCGCTTTTCCCCTCCTGCCGAAAGGGATACTGCGATCCCAAAAGTTTCGGGACGCCGCTGATAAATGCGAAACGCTTTCCTGCTAAGAATGATGCCGGGCAATCCTGGCCATCGAGCCGCGTCAGGTCCGGCTTGTGTTCGAAAAGTTCCAATTGGCTTGGCGCACCTGCCATGTGCAGGTAGATCACCCGCTTAACTTTGGCGGCGAACTGCGGCGGCAATGCAGAGAGCGGAGAAGTTGGGTCGCGAGTGAAGTCGAGCTTGGAGGTTTCCACCGCGCCCGCATACTTCGCGAGCGACGTTCCCACAAACAGCGTGCCCAACCCGCTGCCCATTGTGCGCAGAAAATGGCGGCGAGTTTGGGCTCGCAACAACGCCAGCTGCAATTCGGAATTTGGCATCATCGTCACCTGGTTAAAGCTGCATCAAGGTTGAAGAGAACGCTGGCCACGGCGGTCAACGCTGCCAGATCTTTGTTCGATTTCCCCTTCATGCTTCCGGGAGCAGCTTCAGCTTTTTCAAATAAATTATGCAGAGTAGCCAATTCACCTTGGGTCGGTTCCCGCGACAGCACCAAGCGTGCGCCGTATTTAATCCGCCCGTCAATATCATCGGTTGCCTTGAGCATGCGTTTGGCGAGGTTCTCGGAAGCCTCTTCATACACCGGGTCGTTTAGAGTTACCAGGGCTTGCAGTGGTGTGTTGGTTGGGATGCGCCGCGCCAAACTTGTATCGTGATCGGAAGCATCAAACGTCAAGAAGCTGGGATAACCGCTGGTCCGTTTTATATAAGTGTAGATCGCGCGCCGGTAACGGTCGGGGCCTTTGGCATCTACCCACTTGCTGTCGTTATAGACCGAGTTCCATACCCCCTGAGGTTGCGGCGGCATCACTGGAGGACCACCCATGGTGCTGGCTAACAGTCCGCTGGCCACCAAAGCCTGATCCCGGACCATCTCTGCAGTCAACCGTTGCTGAGGGCCGCGCGCCAGCAATCGGTTACGCGGATCCTTCTCTGTCAATGCCGGAGTCGACTTCGCGCTCTGACGATAAGTAGCGCTGGTGACCAGTTCGCGCAAGAGCGCCTTCATGTCCCAGTGAAGATCATTCTGAAAATGGAGCGCCAGCCAATCGAGCAGTTCGGGATGGCTCGGTTCTTCACCGACGCTGCCAAAATTCTCTAAAGTCTCTACAATCCCGGTACCGAATAACTGCTCCCAATACCGGTTCACCTCGGTACGCGCGGTTAAAGGTTGACCCGGTGAAAAGAACCACTTCGCCAGCGTCAGCCGATTGCGCGGAGCACCATCCGGGAGTTTCGGAAACAACCCCGGAACATCTGGAGTCAGGGTTGGCCCGGTCTTGGTCAGAAAATTTCCACGCTCGAACTCGAGCGTCTCACGGCTTTCGTAGCTGGGCTGTTCTTCAGCCACCGGCAACTCAACCGTTGGAATCTTAGCCAACTCGCGGGTCGATTTGATCAGTTCGGCTAAGCTGCCGCTGAAGTTGGCATTTTCTACGAGCGAAGACCATCGCGAGTCTTCGCTTGCTGCCAGGCGCGCTCGCTTGATGATGGCAGGCTTATCGCTGGCGTTCTGGGTTTGCGTGAGTTGCAACTTGATGCGGCTGCCAGCAGGCAGCCTTAGAGGCGAAGCGGGGATTCCGATCGTCCAACGAGGCTGGAACAAATTAGGATTCGCAGCAAAACTCCAGATCTCCGTGCGTTCTTTCTCGTCATCTGCGGACTTGATGCCACGCTCCACAGAGGCTTGCAGATTCTCTTCGGAATCGGAAATAAATGATCGAAACGCGATCTTCTCCTGGCGTCCATCAGGCAGTATTTTCCAGGCCTCAATCTTGTCCACTATGAAGCCGTCTTCAGGAGTATGACGGGCGGCCTCGCCTTTGAGAGGCAGTACCTCAATGCGCAGGGCTGTCAATACTTGCGCGTTGGTGTTGCCAGTCAACTCATAAACGGACTTGCCGGGAGTGTTGGCTGCCGCCAGCATTTCCCCATCACGAATCTGGAAGGGCACCGGAGTCCGTGCCGCCTTGGAGTCCGCTGTCTTTCTGGTTTCGGCAATGGCTCTAAGCAAATCTTTGCGCAGCTTCTCTTCCTTTTTAGCCGGCAACTTTTGGTTCGGCAGATGGGCGAGCTCACGTTCCAGTTCACCCGCCTCATATTGCAGGGCGAGCGCTTCACTTGCTGAAGCCGCGGAAATGGGCAGCTGTATCCACGGTGTCTGCGCCTCCAACTGTCGACCGGAATCCACGATGGAGCGCATCAGCTTGGAGATTTCCTGCTGGAGCCGTGAGGCATCCGCATATTTGCTCTTGTCCTTGGGAACAAGAAGCACGGGCGTGTCCTCAGGAATATCAGCGTCCCGAGAAGTGTTGAAGAATGCCAGAGACTTGTAGTATTCGGCGTGACGGATTGGATCATAAGGATGCGAGTGGCATTGCACGCAATTCATGGTCAAGCCGTTGAGCACGGACCACGTGGTGGCCGAGCGGTCCATCACCTCTACCAGCCGGAACTCCTCATCGTCTGTACCTCCCTCATCATTGTTGGGAGTCTGGCGGTGAAATGAGGTCGCGATCCGATCTTCAAACGTGGCATTAGGAAGGAGATCCCCAGCCAATTGCTTGATCACGAACTGATCGTAAGGCAGGTTGCGATTGAATGCGTCAATCACCCAATCGCGGTATGGCCAGACTCCGGGCCGTTCGCGATCGGCTTCATAGCCTTTGCTGTCGGCATAACGGGCCAGGTCGAGCCATAGAGCCGCCCAGCGCTCGCCATATTTCGGCGACGCCAATAGACGATCAACTTGTTTCTCATATGCGTTGGGAGAAGTATCCGCGCGATAGGCCGCCTGTTCCTCCAGTGTGGGGGGAAGTCCGGTGAGATCCAGCGATGCCCGCCGGAGCAGAGATTCCTCGTCCGCTTCAGGAGAGGGATTCAACTGTTCTTTTTCCAGTCGAGCCAGTATGAATCGATCGAGCGGCTGCCGAATCCACCCTGCCTGCTTCACCGCCGGCAACGCTTGAGGTTTGGGCGCCACAAATGACCAGTGGTCCTCCCAATTCGCGCCTTCCTTAATCCAACGGCGAAGTAGCGCGATCTGCTGTGGCGGAAGCGGCGGCCCATGGTACGGCATGCGCGTTTCCGCATCTGTCGAAGTCAGTCGCGCGATCAATTCAGAAGCTTCCGGCTTGCCAGGAACGATCGTGCGACGCCCCGATTTGCCTACCCCGAGCGCTTCCTCGCGGAATATGAACGACACGCCATTCTTTTGACGCACTCCACCGTGACAAGGTACACAGTTTTGATTCAAGATGGGGCGGATATCCCGGCTGAAACTCACCTTATCGTTAGAACGCCGAACCAGTGAGCTAAGAACCTGGCACGCTGCCAGTCCGCCGGCAATCCCAGCAACTGCAACTATTGCCGTGAACCGCTGTCGACGACGGAATATCAGGCCGTTGGTCATACCCACAATAATAAGTAGCACAAAGTCCGGCGTAGGTGTCATGCCTTGTCAGCCGGATGCTAAACTCTGTTGCCGGGTGCAGGCCGAACTTCCCGAGATGGAAGGCCCGCACTCTGCAAGCCGAAGACCGTTATGGTGGAATGCGTTCCGAAACATTGACACCCCAAATACACTACTCCATAATGAAACCCCCTTACACCAGCTCTGACCAGCCCTGGTGGCATAGGTCGCGAGGTGCACCCCTTCGTGTTCCCGAGAAGAATTCGACCTTTCTTGCTGATCTCGTTTTTTCTAGTCTCTATGTCCCTTTACGGCTTGGCTGAGGTTAAGCCATATCGAGTATTGCTAGTCATCTCGGACCAATGGAAGGATCCACGAAGCTTTCTGGTTAGCGGTGGCGGTGAATTTCAAACCATGGTCACGTTGTTCAAGTCTTGGGGAATCCCCTTCGATATTCTGCGACTCGACCAGACCATCATGGATCCGAGTCATTTCGCGGACTTCGGCGGAAAACCTCGTTACGGCGCGATTATCTGGGACGCGTTTGGTGAAATTTCCGATAGCGATGGAACCCTGATACGTGACGCCGTCGAGAGACTTCACATTTCCCTTGTTGCTGTCGGCAATCGAGTGCAACAACCGGAAATCCAGCGGCTGCTGGGCATTCGATACAAGGCTGAGCATATGCACAGCTCTCACCCAACGGGGGATGGGCAGTCGTTTATTCTTCGCGGACTTCCGGTTGACTTGCACGAGCGAGGGCCCGCCGCCGTTGCCATGCGCCGGGTGCAAGTCGATTTGGTCGAGGCACACGCACTGGCAACGGCAGCGGGAATGCCGCAAATCACAACCAGGGAACTTGCAGACGACACTCGAGCCATCTGGATTGGTGGCGACGTCGACCAGATGCTTTTGTATCAGCCCATCCGCACCGCATTGCGGCGGGCAATCACAGAGGCCATTGGGTACTCACTGGTGAAGACCTGGACGCACGATATCGTCCTGACCATGGACGATTTGGGAAATGCGCAGAATTCGTGGTTGGAACACTGGCACTATCCAGCGCTGAGCCAGGATCAAATACGGCGATATCTGATTGAGCCGCTCAAGGCCCATCATGCAGTGTTGTCCATCAATACCGTCCCGGGATTCGTCGATGACGAGAAGCGGCGCATTGTGCCCACCTGGCAGCAGCAATTTACGGATGGTTTTGGCACCAGGCAAGATTATGTTTCGACCAAAAAAGGCTTAGACGAGGGTATCGCGGCCGGGGTCTTCGAAATCGAAAGCCATGGTTGGACACACATGCAACCGGATTTAAGCTCGGAGCCGGGACCGTGGTGGGGAACTCCGTTGGACGGGGAACGGGCCGAGATGGGCTGGTACCGCGAGTTCTATGATGTTCGGCGAAACCGCGAGATCCCTGCTGCCGAACAGAAGTTTCACATGGAAAAATCGGCGGAGTGGTTGCAGCAAGAGTTCGATATTGTGCCGTTGGAATTCTCCACCGGAGGGAATGGCGTTTCGCGAAGCCCGGACAACAACACATGGAGGCTGGCTGCCGAGGCCGGTTATGGCTACTACGGAGGCTATTTGGGGAAGGACCTGGCAGTCGAGGGGCGTGCGGACTCTAACGCCGACTTTGGCGGCACCGACGATGTACCGTTATTGTTGCCGGCTCCTCCAGATGGCCACGATCGTGGGATCGCGCACGACCCGGCTGGATTCGCCAACGTGTTCGAAAAGTATCCCGATTCCCAGTTCATTGGCCTGGATGAGTACATCGGCTATCAACACGCCGCGTTGAAAAGCTTGCCATCGGGCGACGGAATGAAACTTACCGTTGACTATGACCCACATTACTGCCGCGCCTTAGTTGCGAAGCCGTCGACCTGGGATTTTCATCTTTCAGACTGGTTACGGGCGAAGGTGAAAGGTAAAGGGATATGGGTCGATGGGAAGAAGACTTCTGTTGCACAGGACGAATGGACCGCAATCTCATTTAGCCCTGGTGCCCACCATACTTTAGAAGTGCGCTGAGTAGAATCTGGTGCGAACTTTCCGCTACAACCCCGGGGCGCATAAAGATAAAGCAATTAACAATGTTTCGGTGTAGCTTTCTAACGGATCATCTCGTTTGTCTTGATGGAAAGAGAACATTATGCGATTTCGCGCGATCCAACTTCTTGGGGTGCTGCTGGTATTGATCCTGGCTGCGAGCGGCGCCGTTGCCCAGAGTGACGCCCATCAGATCCAGGAAATTCTGAAAGAGGTGGTGCAGTCGCCGCCGGTCGCCGACTTTCAGGTCCGGCAATACATCGTTGACCATACCGCGCCTCCTCCGGTTGTGCCCCGCGACGCCACCGCATGGACTGCAGAAGCCGAACGCATTAGGCAACATCTCTTGAACGACGTGGTTTACCACGGCTGGCCCAAGGCTTGGGTAGACGCCCCCCCCAAATTTGAAGAAGTTGGTGTACTCCAAGGTACTGGATACCGAATTCATAAGCTGCGCTATGAGGTTGTCCCCGGATTGCAATCGGCAGCGTTGTTGTATGAGCCGCAGGCGCTATCCGGTAAAGCTCCCGCAGTGCTTAATGTTTATGGCCATGTAGGGAAGGAAGGCAAGGCGGTAGAGTTCGAACAGAAGCGCGACATCACCCTCGCCCAACACGGCATTATCACCCTCCGACTGGATTGGTTGGGGTTTGGAGAACTCTCGGGCGAAGGAGGGGACCACTTTTTCTCTGCGCATCTGGATCTGGTCGGCGTGAATGAAGTGGGGTTGTTCTATCTCGAGATGCGCCGCGGTCTGGACTACCTCTACAATCTTTCAAGCGTCGATCGAAATCGCCTTGGTATGACCGGCCTCTCCGGGGGGGGATGGCAAACCATCCTGCTCAGTTCTCTGGACCAGCGAATCAAGGTGAGCATTCCGGTTGCGGGCTTCTCCTCTCTGCGCTCACGAGTGGAGGTCAAAGATTACGGGGACATGGGTGATCCTGAGCAATCGGCAACCGACTTTCTTAAAGGTGTTGACTTCACTCACCTGACTGCCCTCATGGCGCCCCGGCCGACTCTTCTTTCCTACAATGCGGAAGACGATTGTTGCTTCCGTGCGCCGATAGTCAAGCCTCTGATTTTCGATGGCACACTGCCTTTCTTTAAGCTCTACGGTAAGCAGGATGCCCTTCAGTGGCACGAAAACCGTGATCCGGGAACGCATAACTATCAACTCGACAATCGATTAGCGAGCTATCGATTTTTCACCCAGCAGTTTGGGTTACCGCTGATTACGAATGAAGATGGAGTGGCATCGGAAGTAAAGAGTTACGACGAACTCGCTGTTGGCTTACCGAAAGACAATCTGACGTTGCTCAGCCTTGCGCAGAAACTCGGCGGAGACATCCAGCGGCCAGCCCCAACTGCCTCAGACAGGGCGAAACTTCAAGAGGTCGTCCGTTATGCACCCGTCGAAATCAAGCAGCTATGGACTGTCGGCATCACCAAGAACCATGGCGTGGCGTCGGAGTCGCTCCTGTTCGAAATGAGCAACGGCCTTACGGCGAACGGTATCTGGCTGCGTGCGATTGACGCTCGGGAGGACGCACCGGTCACGATCGTGCTTAACGATAGGGGCAAAGATAGCTCGGCTGACGCAGTCTCGGAGGTTGTGAACCGGGGCGAACAGGTTCTGTCGCTTGATCCGACATTAATAGGGTCCTCGTGGAAGGACCAAAATCCCTATATGCTGGCCGAGATGATAGATGGCGTCGGCGAGCGCCCGATCGGTCTACAGACGGCGCAATTAGTGAGAATAGCGCACTGGGCCGCGCAACGTACCGCGCTCCCGCAAGTGCGTGTCGAGGCCGATGGCATACGAAGCCAGTTGGACGCCCTGATCGCCGCCGCGATCGAGCCTCAATTGTTTTCAAAGGTGGCTGTCCACCACGGCGTTAAAAGCCTTCGCTACGTTCTAGATCATCCCGTGACTTTCTATGATGCGCCCGAGACCTTCTGCCTTGATCTCTACAAGGAATTCGATCTGGACCGGATCTCAGCCCTCGCTGGATCTGTGGAGCAGGGCGACTATCTGGAAAGCGCGGCCAAATGATTTTCCGAGGGAGCTATTTCAGTGAAAAGAAACAAGCCCCATAACACAAAGGCCACTAAGGAATTCCTTTACCAAGTCAAGACTCGGAATGCCGTCCGTTTCCTTATAATAAAGGCTGTTGACAAGTTGGGTAAGCGTCTTAAATCTATCTATCTAGTTCACGTCGAAAACGCTTCTTGCCAGCCGGGGCCAAATACTTCAAAATACATCCCATTTTTGTTGGCGGTGAAAGGTTGAGTGGCGATGAAGAAGGCGCGTAAGAGTCGAAAATCAAGTTATGACAAGAACTTCGTTGGAGTTACACAAAAAATGTTTGCGTTGCTCGAGGCGCTGAGCCAGCAGCCCAAGGCTGGTGTGCCCTTAGACGAATTGACCGAACTCAGCGGTCTGCCCAAGACTACAGTTCATCGGCTGTTGTATTCGATGAATAAACTGGGCTATGTCGAGCAGGATCCCGTTACCAATTTGTATGCTCTCTCGGGAAAATTCTTCGAGTTGGGTACCAACGCATTGCCTTACCAGCGTCTTACAGTCGTTGCCAAGCCGCTTATGCAGCGATTGCTGTTGACTTTTGGGGAATCGGTGAACCTGGCAGTACCTCAATCAGGGGCTCTGATTTATATCCTGGTGCTCGAGAGTCCCAAGGCCCACCGTGTTGCCGCCACTGTCGGAAGTTATTCACATTTGCACTGCACATCAGTAGGAAAGTCGATAGCCGCCTATCTTTCTGCTGAAGAACTTCAGCAGCATCTGACGCGCCACGGGATGCCGCCCATGACTTCGACGACGATCACGACCTTCGATCAATTTGAGCAGGAACTCGCGCGCGTTCGAAGCGAGGGAGTCGCGGCAGACAATGAAGAAAATACCCCTGGAATCATTTGCTGCGGTGGTCCCATATTCTCCAGCGCGGCCAAGCCCATAGCGGCTCTAAGCGTCTCCGGGCCAACCGTCCGCATGTCACAGAACCTGCCTGCAATCAAGGAAGCGGTGAAAGAAGCAGTGCAAACTATCTCCACCTTGTTGGGAAGCACCGCGTCCTATGGTGATGGGGACGCACCCGGGGGAAAACTCGGTGGTGGCAGAAATTCTGTGATGGCGAGCCGTTAGAAACGTTCTCAATCTGGGGGCGCAGTGGGAGGAAACGAATTGTCCGGCGCCGCTTCTGCTTTTGACTTTTCCAGTTGAACTACAATTTCTCTTTCCCTGCCAACCAGTGCGCGTTCTCCCAGACGCGAATACACATTGGCTAACGCAACGTGCGCCTGTAAATTGTTCGGATCTGACTTGATTACCTGCTCCAACAAGGGCCGAGCCCCGGCGTATTTTTCCAGGTGCACAAGAATGACTGCTGTTTGAAGTTGGATTGCGGGGTCTCCGGGCTTAAGCGCGAGAGCGCGACGGCTGGCCTGAAGCCCCTCTGGCCACGCGCTTTGCCCTATCGCATTCAGTACCTGAGCCAACGCCAGCCAATAGCGAGGATTGTTTGGGTGCTCACGGACCAGTGCCCGAGAGAGATCGGCTGCGCCTTGTAGGTCCCCATTGGTGGCCCGGCATGCGGCTAATCCAAATTTCGCGAGATGGAGATTCGGATCCAGACGAAGAGCTTCTTCGAATTCTGGCAATGCCACAGTGCTCTTATTGAGTTTAAAGTTGGCAAGGCCCAGGTAATAGTGGAACTCGGGAAATTGGCGAAAGCGCTCGGAGACCGCATTCAGAAAATCTACCGCCACACCGAAGTGTCCCCACCCCAATAGTGCCTCGGCTAAGGCCATGTTGTAGAGTCGCGACGCGGGGAGCTGATTGACTGCCGTGCCCAATTCCTCGGTCGCGGCTTCGTATTTTCCTTCTTGAACTAAGGTCCGTCCAAGTTCTCCATGGAGTTCTGGCGCCTGGGGATTGGCCGTGATTGCTGATCGTTGAAGCGTCTCCTTTTCCATCAACTTTCTGGCGGTAAGCGGCTCTCGAGGTTTCGAGGGCTTGGGGACTTGTGCAGAACTCCCCGGGGTCAGGAACAGGACCCATAGCAAGGGGATGCCGTAGAGACCCGGATGGGATCGGAACACCCAAGACCTGGCACCGTACTTCTGATTTCTCTGGATCTTCATCGCGTCCAAAACGCTGACCCAATTGCCCTCAAAAGCCGCGAAAATCTGCTCGCGGTCGTGCTTTTGGGAGCGGGGGCCGCCGTCGCCAGCCAGGAATTCAGCCAGTATATAGAATTTCGGTGAGTAAACCGAATCCAGTGGCGCAAAATTCGTCAGATTCCGAATTCGAGGCGAGTGCGGGTTTTTATGAGGGAATGGCCGTAATCGAGGTACTTTCAGGCCTGGACAGAATGTCATGTGCGGTATTCTCGGAATCAATTCCGAAATATCTTGACAAGCTTTCCATGATGTTGCTAGTCTTCGCCAGTTTAATAGCGGGCACTGATGCGGGCGGCTAACGCTCCGGCACCAGCCCAGACACCTAATGTCGCGGTAAATGCGACCAACAAATTAGGACGCAAAGCTGTAGCGCCGAGGGGGCTTCTGGCGCAGTAACGGTCTGGAATGGCAATCGCAACAGCGAAAGTCGTGGGTTGTAGAAAATCTATGGATGCCGAGACAACAAACATATGAGCATGAAACCGTCGTGGGTTGTATCTCTCAGAGGGGCCGTTCTGGCATTGGCAGTGGTTGCCTTTGCTTTTACAGGCCAGTACTTGTCCGCCCAGTCGGGCCGAGCATCTATCACCGGCGTAGTGACCGATTCTTCCGGAGCCGTGGTACAAGACGTGAATGTGACCGCCACCAATGATGCAACCGGCGTCGCCACCTCCGCCAAGACTAACCAGTCGGGCGCCTACTCTTTGCTTCAACTGCCCGCTGGTTCATATTCGCTCAGGGTAGAAAAGGTAGGCTTTAGCTCGCAATTGCAGGAGAATTTCGTTTTGGTGGCTGAGCAAAGTGCTGGTGTCAATTTTGCATTGCGACCCGGGCAGGTGAGTGAAAGAATCAATGTCGAGGCCAATTCGGAGTTGATTCATACCGAAAGCGCTGAAATCAGTCAGACCATCAACGAGCACGCCATCGTCGAACTGCCGTTGAACGGCCGCAATCCTGCGGAACTCGTCCTGCTGGCTCCTGGAACCGTAAACGTCCTTAACGTCTCAGGCGCCGGCAATCGCCAGGACTACACCACCTTTCCGACCGAAACCGGCGCCTCCTCGAACGGTGGCCGCCAGGGCAGCACGCTGTACCTGCTTGACGGCGCTTACAACATGGACAACTACCACCTGTTGGCTGCGCCCTTTCCGAATCCGGATGCGACCCAGGAATTCACCGTCATCGGAAACAACTTCGACCCGCGCTACGGATTCACCCCCGGCGGCGTGGTTAGTATCGTGACCAAGTCCGGATCCAATAACTGGCACGGCGACGTGTTTGAGTTCCTGCGCAACGGGGCGCTGAACGCCAGTGAATACTTCACTGGAACAACCGACAGCGTCAAACGGAACCAGTTTGGTGGATCGCTGGGTGGTCCGATCATCAAGAACAAACTGTTTGTCTTCGGAAACTATCAAGGCACGCGGCAGGTGCGGACGGTAAACAGCAGCACGACCTCCGTGCCGACGGTTGCCATGCGGAACGGAGATTTCTCCGCCTACTGTCTATCCGGTTTCAATGGATCTGGGCTCTGCCAGGATACAAATCCGAATCCGGACAATCCCAACGATCCATTTGTGGACCACCAGATCTGGATTGCAGATCCCAACGGTGTCAACAACACCACACATACCGTGTCGCAAGCGTTGGGCAACTCGGCCCTTTTCTATCCCAACAATTTTATTGATCCCTCGACCTTCAACCCCGCCTCTGTGACACTCGTCAACCTGATGCCGACAGAGACGTCGGATGCATTTGGCCGAATCCAATCCCTCGGTTACGGCAACATTCGGAACTTCTGGGAGACCACCTTCCGCGGTGACTACAACCTTTCCGATCACCATCGGTTTAACGGCCGTGTATTCCTGAACAGCTTTAATCAGCCGGCGTTCAGCAACACTTTCCTGAGTTCTGACCGTTCGTGGATCTCGGACTGGAAGAACTATTCCGGAACCTGGACCTGGACCATCAACAACTCGATCGTGAACAATGCAACCTTTAGCTATTCAAGCCTGTACGACCATAGCAACAGCGGCTTGAAGGTGAATGGCCAGCCGATCTGCTATTCGCAAATCATCAATGTCGCCGATCCAAGCAACACTCCATGTTCGATTGAAGGTCTGACCATCCAAGGCGGATATGGCAGTTCGGATATCAGTATTCCCGCGCAAAACTTCAACGGCATCAACCGCTACACCTACGGCTTCTCCGACTCGATCAGTATTTCGAAGGGGAAGCACCTGATCGTCGCGGGAGTCGATGTATTGAAGCAGTACTGGTATGAAAATACCGACTGGCTGGCTCTTCCCATCATCGACTTCACTGGCGGGCGGCAAGGTCACTTCACAGGTTCGGGTTTTGCGGACTTCCTGCTTGGCGACGTCGGTCACTATCTGCAAGGGGGCGGCGAATCCAACGAGATCAATGCCTGGATGGTTGCGCCCTACATTTCCGACCAGATCAAGTTGAAGCCGAACCTCACTCTCTCCGTGGGTCTCCGCTACGAACCCTGGATCGCTCCCTACACCTCATCGGGTCGCATCGCCATGTACAAGCCCGGACAACAGAGCACGCGGTATCCAAACGCTCCGTTGGGAATGGTTTTCCCCGGCGATCAAGGGATTCCTGAGGCAGGAGCGCCGAGCGACTACAAGAAGTTCTGGGATCCTCGGGTGGGAATCGCGTGGCAGCCGCATGCTCTGCCCAACACTTCCATCCGTGCGGCGTTCGGAATCTATGCCACCCCGATCGACTACTCTTCGTTTAACCACGCATCGGACACCCAACCATTCAGTCCGACATTCAGCTTTGGAGCTGGCGATACGGTCAACGGAAATCTGGTTCCCATTATTCCGTTCTCCGATCCCTGGTCGGTGTTCGCTCCGACTGGTAACTTGAGTCCGTTCCCGCCATTTGCAAACCCCGGTTCAGCTCCGGACTCCAGCGCGACGTTCACCACTCCGATCGACATAGGCGATACATTCAGTCGGAACTTTACCTCCGGCCGCACCTACACCTGGAACCTGAGCATCGAACATCAATTTGGTCAGGACTGGGTGGCGCGTGCCGCCTACGTAGCCAGCGAATCCGATCATCAAGCTCTCGCTGTGGATCGAAACCCTGGCCAGTTCTTTGGCGTGGGGAACACTCTCAACGGCGCCCGGATCGATCCGAACTTCACCGAAATTCTCACAAATGAATCCATTGGCACTGCAAATTACCAATCCGGCCAGTTCACTCTGGAAAAGCGCTTCGCCCACGGGTTGCAACTTCAGGCGAATTACACCTGGTCGCACACCTTCGACTACGCAGCGTTCGGCACGACAGCATTCACCAGCGGTGTGAACGATCCGGTCTGCGTTCCCTGCAACCGCGCAAACTCGTTCCTGAGTATCCCGCAAGTCTTTATTGCCAACTTCATCTACCAGACCCCAAGTTTGGCGGGATGGAATGGCGCAACCAAGGCTGCGCTGGGCGGCTGGCAGCTGAGCGGCATTTACCGCGCACAATCGGGACAACCATTCACTATTCTGTCAGGTCAGACTACGTCCTTTGACAATCGCGGCCGGGACTATCCTGACTGGGCCGGCGACGACCATGCTGTCAAGGTCAATCCCGGGTCTCTCGACCACTACCTCGATGCTTCGCAGTTTACCTCTGCAGCTCCAGGCACCAAGGGCAACGTGGGCAGGAACCCGGCGGGTGCTTACGGGCCTGGGGTCGACACCTGGGATCTTGGGCTGAGTAAGAGCTTCAAGATTCGTGAGCGTTTTGGAATCCAGTTCCGGTGGGAGATGTTCAATGCATTCAACCGCAAGACCCTGGATATCGACTCGCTCGACAAAACCGTGACCAGCACTACATTCGGTAAGTTCACCGGAACCAGTGGTGCTTATCCTCCGCGTGTCATGCAGGCGGCCTTGAAGATCACCTTCTAAGCTGCAAAACCAAATGAATGGGCAGCGACGGCTGCCCATTCAATTTCTAACTCTCACGGCTCGACAAGAATTTCTTCGCAGTTGTTCGGTTGCAACAAGCAAAAAGAGTAAACTCCTGAGTTTAAAACTCCTCTCTGCCACGGGACTAGCTGAATGATCGATCGCCGCAGTTTTCTCAGCCGTCTGGGCGCCTCTGCGGTTCTGGTTGGAGTGCCCGCCGCCCTAGCAAGTCAATCTGATCCCATCATTCAAGGTTCTAGAACCCGCATTCCATTGAACGGCGAGTGGGAAATGCGCCTGGATGGCGTGCCCTATGACACCGTCACCGTTCCTTCCTCGCGCCGCCCCAGCGGTTACTACAGCCTCAACCGAAACTTGGTTATTCCCAAGCTTGATCCTGGTCAGCGTTCCTTCGTGCGCTTTGAAGCCGTTTGTTACTGGGGGCGGGTCACTGTCAACGGTAAAGTTCTGGGAACGATGGGACCCTACGTTCCTTACGAATTTGAGTTCACCGAGGTCGCTAAAGAAGGAAAGAATGATCTCCAGGTAGAAGTCGCTGACCTGGCGCCCCTGCCCGATGGCAGCGGTACCGCTGAAGTCAAGCTGGGCATCCACCGAGGATGGGAAGGATATGGCGGTCTCATTCGCGATGTTTTCGCGGAGCTGCGGCCCACGTCGTTTGTCGACAATGTCCGGCTCGCTTACAAGTTAAGCGACGACTTCAGTTCATGCGCCGGTAGCCCACGCGTGATCGTATCGAGTACGGAAGCAGCAAGCGCCACGGTCGAAATTGTTCTGAAGCAGTTTGGGAGGGAGGTCACGCGAGCCAGCACGACAGTACAACTGAAGCCGGGTTCGAATGAAGTAGAGCTTACTTTCAAAGTTGAAGATCCTGCGCTCTGGTCACCTGAAGCCCCTAACCTTTATGTGCTCACGGCAATCGTAAAGACCTCATCCGCCGAAGACGCGTGGTCCTGCAAGACCGGTTTCCGGGAGATCCATACCGAAGGCAACGAATTTCGCCTTAATGGAAAAAAGCTGGTGCTCAATGGAGTCTGCCGACATGACATGTGGCGCGAGCAAGGCTTTACGCTAACTCGTGACCAGCAGGATCAGGATATGCGGATGATCAAGAAGCAGGGCTGTAACTTCATCCGCCTGGTGCACTATCCGCATGATCGCCGCATTGTCGAACTGGCAGACGAGTTGGGCATGCTGGTAAGCGAAGAGCCTGGCTACTGGGGTATGGACTTTAATACCATGGAGCGGCCTCGTATTGAGCTCGGCTACGTCATTATGGAAACCATCATCCGCCGGGACTGGAATTCTCCGTCGGTGATGGCCTGGCTGCTCTCCAATGAATGCACGCTCACGGTTCCTTTTCTTAAGGAAGGTAAAGAACGCTGCAATCGGCTTGATCCCATTAAGCGGCTGGTTTCGGCGGCCAACGACCGGGACCCCAAGAAGGTGAAGCAAATCTTCGTGGACGCCGGCATGGACTTCTTCGATCAGCACCCCTATACGTACGACGTCGAAGTGTTTGCCAAAGAAGCAGAGTTTGACGGTCCCTCCAAGCCCTTGACCTTTACCGAATGGGGCGGGAAGGCGCTGGGCCAGGTGGAGATTGTCATGCGCAACCAGGTAGACAAACTGGTCGACCTGGTAGAAGGAGGACAACTTGCCGGGCACATGTTCTGGTCGTGGCAGGACATGCGTCAGTACAGCCGCATCGATGGCGAGATGCGTGACGGAATCCTGGAGTCGGGGGTGGTTACGGAGTGGCGGGAGCCCCGGGATGTGGTCGCCATGGAGTTGACCCGGCTATTTGAGCTACGTCGGCATGTCATCGACCAACCAGATACAGCGCCCGAAGTGGTGCCGTTAAAGTGGGCTCCTTGGTCAAAGAAGAGCAGCTTTGAGGCGATAGACCTCCAGCCGCTGGTGGAAGGCGCGGACGGTGGGCGCGCATGGGGCAGCCTCAAAGCCTACATGTCCAAGTATTGGGAAAATGCTGCCAAAACCCAATGGAAGCAAACCGGCGAGGACCTCCTGCTGTGGAAGGGAAGCAAGACGGAGATCGCTGGGGTGGAGTTTCACTTTCCGGTTGTGAATGACAGGGTACGGCCCTTGATTTTGACGGCGGAGGCTCCCGAGATCGTAATTCCGCTCAAGGGGCCGTGCTCGCGCCTGCATATCCTTGGTCAGGTCACCTTCGGCGAAGGTTTTCCCCTGGCGGGCAAGGACGGGGAGCAGGTAGCGAGCTATATCCTCGAATTTTCTAAAGGCAAGAACAAAGAGATTCCGTTGCGCAACGGCTACGAAGTGGCGCAGGCGAATTTTGTGAAGGACGCCGGGCGTCTCGATCCCAATGCAACCGAAACTCAGCGCGCCTTGGTGTACGTAAAAGACATAGCCCGCGAGCAATATCAGATATTGCTTTATTCAATTCCCGTTGAGGGGGCGGGACTGGTCAGGCTTCGCTGCAAGCTGAAGGGCGAGCAACCTCCCCTGGCGATCTTTGCAATCACGACGGAAGCGGGCCTGACCAGGTCACATTGAAAGCAACCCAGAGGAGAATGATGGCCGAGACCGAATTGCAACCATCCCGAACCGCGGTGGATTTGAATGGTGACTGGGAGAAATGGGTCCATGGCAAGGTGGTTGACGTAATCACGGTGCCTTGTTCGTTGCATCCCTCCGGCTTATACCGGTTGCGCCGCAACTTCCTGCTTCCCAAATTGACCAATGGCAATCGAGCCATTCTTCACTTTAACGCCATCAATTATCATGGCCGGGTTTTTGTGAATGGCAAGGAACTGGGCACTACTATTCCTTTCCTCCCCCATGAATTCGAGTTCACCAGTGCGGCGGTAGAAGGGCGAAATACGGTGGAGGTGCAGATCGCGGACGCGCTTCCTGAACCTGACGGCACCGGCAAGGACGCGATCGAATTCACCTCTCCGGGTGGTTGGGAGCCCTACGGCGGAATCATTCGCGATGTCTATGCAGATGTCCGTCCGGCGGCATTCATCGACAATGTACGTTTCGGATATCAGCTGAGCGGTGATCTGGAGAGCGCCTCATGCACCTCGCAGATTTTCGTTTCCTCTCCTGACACCCAGTCTGCCGAGTGTGAGCTTTCGTTATGGTGGCGCGGAACTCAAGTCGCGAGCGGAACCGCTGTCGTACCCCTGAAAGCGGGCATCACCGAGGCAGAAGTCAAGTTTGATGCCAAGTCGCTGGTCTTATGGTCGCCGGATGAGCCCAATCTTTATGAGTTGAGAGCGCGGGTCAAAACGCCTTCGGCCGAGGACCACTGGAAGAGCCGCACGGGCTTCCGCGAAATCAAGACCAAGGGCCGGTGGTTTCTGCTCAACGGCGAGCGCCTGGTCATGAACGGAGTCTGCCGTCACGATACCTGGAAAGGCCAGGGGTTCACTTTGTCCCGCCGCCAACAGGAACAGGACATGCGGATGATCAAGGCGATGGGCTGCAATTTTGTGCGGCTGGTGCATTATCCGCATGACCGCCGCATTGTGGAGTTGGCCGACGAAATTGGACTTATCGTCAGCGAGGAGCCTGGCTTCTGGAACATGAACTTCGACAAGATGCCGGGTGCGCAAGTCGATCTGGGTTGCAAGATCCTCGAACAGACGATTCAGCGCGATTGGAATTCACCCGCGGTTTGTGTGTGGTTCCTGGGAAATGAATGCACATTCCCGGTGAGCTATCTCAAACGAGGGAAAGCGATCTGTGACAAGCTTGACCCGATTCACCGGCTGGTCTCAGTGGCCCATACTTATGGAAAGTTTCCTGACGTCAAGAATACCTTCGACGCTGCCGGTCTCGACTTCTATGACTGGCATGCCTATGAATACGATGAGCAAAAGTTTCACAAGTTTGCCGATTCTTTTGGTCCCGACAAGCCATTGACATTCAGCGAGTGGGGATGGGAGGTGGCCAGCCGCGAGGCAGTTTTCTACGAACGTGATTTCGACGACTTGCTGGAACTGGTAGAGGCGGGAATCGTTTCCGGACACATGTTTTGGAGCTGGAATGACGTAAATCAGTTCACCCGTAAGGACTGGGCCGCCTACAACGGCGTTTTGATGTCGGGAGCGGTGACCGAGAGCCGTGAACTTCGAGAGCCCATTTATTCCCGCCTGGCGGCTTTGTTCAACGGTAGAAGGGAAGTACCGAACGCGGGGCAACCGCGTGCCACCGTGTTACCACTTCGTAGCGTTCCGTTTTCGCCTGGGGCTGCGTTCCAGTCCATCGATCTCCAACCGTTGGTCAATTCGGAGAGCAGTCAAAAGGCCTGGACGGTATTGGAAGCGGCCTTAGAGAAGTTCTGGGCAGGAAGTGTCGCCGACGACCAGTGGAAACGAACGGGTTCGAAATTTCTGCTCTGGCCGGCCCAGGATATAAAGATTGCCGGAGCCACATTCCGGACCGCGGCGGTTGAGAATCGTGCTCGTCCCGTGCTGCTCAGCGCCGAGACGCCTGAGGTATCGATCCCAATTAACCAGAGTTGCAACCGGTTGCACGTACTCGGCCAGGTGACGTTGCCGGTCGGTTTTCCCCTTCAAGGCAAGCGCGGCGAAGTCGTTGCGGTTTACACTCTGCAATACGCAGGGGGAAAATCGCAGACCATACCAGTGCGAAACGGTTTCGAAGTGGCACAGTCGAACCGCATTCATTCAGCCACCCGCATCGATCCGATAGCCACCGCGGCGCAACCTGCGGTCGAGTTCATCAAGGACGTCGTGCGCGAGCAGTATCAACTGCTGCTTTGGTCGATCCCCACACAGGGCGGCAAGCTGGTAAGCATGCGATGCAAGTTGAATGAGGGGCAGGCACCATTGGCAATTTTCGCTGTAACCAGTGAGCAAGGCGCAAGCTAGAGAACGAAGATCAGGACCAGGACGTCCTAAAGAGGCCTTCGAACTGTGTTAATGAAGCTTAGCGCGCTGGATCTCGCGATCATCATTTCCTATTTCGCCATAGTTCTGGGAATAGGTTATTACCTCAAGGGCAAGATCCACACCTCGTCGGACTTTCTTCTCACCGATCGCTCGCTTTCCCATTGGATTACCGGCATCGCTTTCATGTCGGCCAATCTCGGTTCGCTCGAAATCATGGGGCACATCGGCAACGGGGCGAAATATGGAATGCGCACCAACCATTGGTACTGGGTAGGCGCCATACCCGCCATGGTGTTCTGCGGGCTGTTCATGATTCGTTTTTACTATGCGAACGGCATCCGCAGTGTTCCCGAATATTTGCGCATGCGCTTTGACCATCGCGCGCACGTATTCAATTCCATCAGTTTTGCTTTTGTCACCGTGCTCATGTCGGGAATCAACATGTTCGCCTTCGCGGTAGTTTTTCACAGCATGCTGGGATGGTCGTTCACCGCCAGTGTCCTGTTGTCTGGCGGCGTGGTTCTTCTCTACACCTTTTGGGGTGGTCTGGCTTCGTCGATCTACAACGAAGTTGTTCAGTTTGGATTGATCATTATCGGGTTTCTTCCTCTGGTCTATTTCGGGCTGCGGGAAGTCGGAGGCTGGCACGGCTTGATGGCACGCCTGCCGGACCAATATCTGCATACCTGGAAGGGAATGGGCGCCGCCGGCGATCCCCTGGGCGTCGACTGGTGGGTGGTAGTGATCGGCTTGGGTCTTACCGCCGGGCCTTCGTACTGGTGTACAGACTTCCTTCTCATACAGCGCGCATTGGCCGCAAAGAATCTCGATTCGGCCCGCAAAACTCCGTTGGTGGCAGCGGTCCCAAAAATGTTCTTTCCCGCCATCGTCACTTTGCTGGGAATGGTTGCGCTCGCTGTGGGACCGCAAATTATCAAGGGCGACTACAACCTGGCATTGCCAATGCTGCTCGGCCGCTACTACACCAGTGGCATGTTGGGACTAGGGTTGACCGCGTTACTCGCGAGCTTCATGTCAGGCATGGCGGGCAACATTACGGCTTTCAATACCGTTTTCACCTACGACCTTTATCAAACCTATCTGGTGAAGGACCGTCCAGACTCCCACTACTTAAAAGTGGGCAAATGGGCAACGGTGTGGGGAACTCTGCTCAGCTGCCTTTCCGCCTACATAGCGCTGAACTTCGACAACCTGATGGACTACATGCAGTTGATCGGCATTCTGTTCATTGCGCCCTTCTTCATCGTCTTTTTGTTGGGAATGTTTTGGAAGCGGGCCTCGGCGACGGCCGGCTTTTACGGCATGATGGCGGGAACTCTGGGCTGCCTGGTCGAGTACTTGTTGTACCGTTTCGGCATGATTCACTTCCGCACTCCCATGGCCTCCAACGTATGGATGGCGGTCTGGGGATTCGTGGCTGGCCTATCAGTGATGGTCCTTACCACTTATGCCACGAAGGCGCCTGATCCCAAAGACCTGAAAGGCCTTACATACTCGTACGCCGCCAGTGTGGAGAGAAGCGGTGCGTGGTACCGCACGCCGGAGTTTTATGGCGTGGTGGTGATTGCGATGTTCCTCTTCTTGAACATCAAATTCTTCTGACATGTAATTGGGGTGAGACAAGCGAAGACATGGCAGTAACCTTGGAGAAATCTTTCGGAGACGTCGACCAAACGGTGAAACTCCCGGCACAGAACGTGCCGGTATGGTATCGGACTCAAGTATTGGTTGTAGGCGGCGGCGCATCCGGCTTGGCGGCGGCAGTATCTGCAGCCCGCCTAGGCGCGGACGTCACCCTGCTCGAACGCAACGGATACTTAGGCGGACTCGCCACCGGTGGCCTGGTGATTCTATTGCTCACCATGGACGACGGCAATGGCAACACCGTGATTGGAGGGCTTTGCCAGGACGTCGTAGAACGGCTGACGGAGCGTGGCGCGGCGGCGGCTCCTCCCGAGAATGAAAGATTCCGCGAAGAGCCCGAACTGGTGGATCGCTGGGCTGAAAAAGGCTTGTGCTGGGGCAAGGGCCCACACCATGTTCGCTATTCGGTTGCCTTCGATCCGGAAGAGTTGATCGTTCTAGCGAACGAACTGGTGGTCAGTTCGAAGATTCGCCTCCTCTTTCATACCCAGGCGGTCGATAGCATTATCGAAGATCGCAGTGTGAAGGGGGTGGTGGTGCAAGGCCGCTCGCGGCGAGGTGCGATCATGGCCGACGTCGTCATCGACACCACCGGCGATGGCGATGTTTTTACCCTGGCAGGCGCAGCCCACGAGCTACAGCGGGTCGTACCATGGCTCTGGTTCCGCATGGGCAACGTCGAGGATGACGCTATCACCACCTCCGGTCCCCTTCGTATCTATCGAACGGTTCGAGATCGCGAAGCATTGGTCGTTCCGTGGGGCGGCGCCCTGGCGCTCACGAAAAACATCGATCCCACCAACGTGGAAGACCTGACCTGGGCGGAAATTGCTTGCCGGGAAAAAATCCACGAAGTTATGCGAGAGCACTGTAAGAATCATCCTGGCTTGGAGAAGGCATTCATCTCTCAGATCGCACCCCAGTTGGATATTACAGAAAGCCGTCGTCTGATTGGCCGCCGGGTTCTTACACCCGAAGATGCCAACAAGCATTTCTCCGACGCGATCGGCGTCACCGGCAACTGGAGTAAGTATCGCGAGTTTTACGAAATTCCTTATCCGTGCCTGCTGGTTTCAGAATTCGACAACCTGTTGGCAGCGGGAAGGTGTATTTCGGTGAATCACGCCGTCCACCATTCGACCAAAGAAATTCCCGCCTGCTTCGTCACGGGAGAGGCCGCCGGGGCTGCCGCCGCGCTGGCCGTCCAGCAGGGAATTGCCCCTGCGGCGCTGGATGTAAACCAGCTTCGCGAGCAATTAATTCAACAAGGGGCCTGTCTGGCGGTACCAAGCGGTTCCCGAGAGGAGAGCAATGTCCGAGGAAGTTAAGGTTTTGGAGAAGCACTATCTTGTAACCGATGCCGAAGCGGTCCACTTCATGGGGCCCGAGGTGACTCCCGTGCTTTCGACCCCTTCTATGATCCTGTGGATGGAACTCACTTCGCGAGACAACGCCGGACCGTTGCTCAATCCGGGCGATGACACCGTGGGCATGAGCGTCGACATAAAGCACCTGGCCGCCACTCCGGTCGGGATGAAGGTCCGTGTAGTTTCCAAGCTGACCAAAGTCGAGGGCCGGGTCTACTCCTTCGAAGTCGAAGCCTTCGATGAGGTCGACAAGATCGGCGAGGGTTTTCACAAACGCGGTTCGGTGACTCTGGCAAAATTTGCTCCACGTATCGCTGCGAAAAAGGAAAAGATCGGTCATGCCGGTTGAGTTGGAAATAGCAAACGGCGTCGGAATTCTCCATTTGCGTAGGCCGGAGAGCGCCAACGCGCTCAATGCTGAGATGCTGAACCAGATTTCCCGTGTACAGCGCCAGTTGCAGCGCGACCGGAGTGTGCGCGTACTCATCACTGTGGGCGAGGGCAAAGGTTTTTGTGCTGGTTCCGACTTGCGAGAACAAGCGAAATTCACACCCACTCAGGCCGAAAAATCACAACTGTTCGAAGCCAAGGTATGCCGTGAGTTTCTTCGCCTTCCGCAACCAACCATTGCCGGGGTTCACGGTTACGCCTTAGGCGGCGGACTGTTTTTGGCAACTCATCACGATTTTCAGGTCGTCCATGCGGAGGCCCGTCTTGGACTGCCGGAAGTGAAGCTAGGATGGAACCCGACCTTCGGCATTCATCGTTTGTGCCAGTTAGTGGGCGTAGGCGCTGCCAGCCGCTGGATGATCCAAGGGACAGAGTTCACGGCTGCCGAAGCCGCCGAGAAAGGTTGTGTCACGCAATTGGTGGAGCGTAGTGATGACGTGCTCCCCGCCTGCAAAACACTCGCTGAAAAGCTTCTGCAACTTCCTTCGGGCGGACTCTCTGCAATCAAGCAAGCCATTTGGGGAGCCTCGGGTCCGAAGATGATTCGCTGTGATGCCCGCGAGGCGCGCCTTTATCGCAAATGCCTGGTTCTCTCCAAGACAGAAGCCAGACGAAAGCTCTGAGCGATGAGTAACTTTACCGGACAGCGAACGATCCCCACGTTTCTGGATTTTCACGCTTCCGAGCGTCCCGACGTGCCGGCGGTGGTGGCGGAAAGCGGTGCGGGCTTCATGCAGTCCTTGACGTGGTCACAGTTGCAGGCGCTGGCTCGTCAAACTGCGAATTGGATGCTGTCGCGAGGCCTGCGCAAGGGCGATTCAATCGTTCTGCACATTCCCAACAGTCTCGATTTCTATTTGCTTTGGCTGGGTGCTTGCCTTGCTGGGGCGGTGACTGTTCCGGTCGATCCCCGATCGACACATTCTGAGCTCAATTACATCATCGATCACTCCGATGCATGTTTGGTTGTCACTGTCGATTCTTCACAAGATATCGCAAGGGCGGCATCGCAGGGATGTGAGCGCATCCGCCGCGTGATCACAACATCGCTAAGCAAGATGTTCGCCGAGTCCGAACTTGGAGCTGAAATTCTGGCTCAACCAACTTCTCTACCCGACAATCAGGCAGCTCCGCTCGATATTGCCGGAATGCTCTACACCTCGGGCACGACTGGAAAACCCAAGGGCGTGATGTTGACGCACGCCGTCTATCTTCATGGAGCCGAAGTTCTGGCTCGTGGCACGGGGTTGACCAGAAACGATCGTCACCTGATCGCTCTGCCACTGCATCATGCCGCCGCACAATGTCACGCCATGGTGCCATCTCTGGTTACTGGTGCCAGCATCGTCATCCTCGAGAGATTCCGTTCCAGCAAGTTTATGGAGAGTGCGGTTCAGCACCAAGCCACGCGGGCCGCTCTGTTTGCCGCGCCGCTGCGTATGTTGCTGGCTAACCATTCCGATACGGCTGTTCCGAGAACATCTCTTCAATTGATTACCTTTGCCCAGAATCTGACGGGGGCTGAAATGTCGGCATGGGAAAGCAGATTCGGCATTCCGCTGATTCAGGTTTGGGGAATGACAGAAACCGCATCCCTCCCGCTCATGACGCCCTTGCATGGTCCGCGCAATGTGATGTGCATGGGATTGCCGGTAGCGGGCTATGAAGTGGGCATTGTAGACGCGAAGGGCAACCCGGTCCCTCCCGGGCATTCGGGTGAACTCGTGGTCCGCGTCGATCCTGGATGGTCGGCGACCCCCGGATACTATAAGAATCCAACGGCAACGGCAGACCTGATCCACGATGGCTGGCTGTGGAGCGGAGACCGGGCCATCCAAGACGAGAACGGTCACTTTCATTTCCTGGGACGCTTCAAAGAGATGATTAAGCGTTCCGGGGAGAACATTTCGCCGCTGGAAATCGAAGAGACCTTGAAAACGCATCCTGATGTTGAGGACGCTGCCGTGGTCGGAGTGCCCGATCCGGTTCGTGACGAGCGGGTCATTGCATTCGTCATCTTGCGTCCTGCCAGGGAAATAGGGTTGGAAGCCCTGCGCGACTGGTGTCGCGAGCGGCTTTCCACCTTCAAGGTGCCAGAAGAATTTCATGTGCGCAAAGAATTTCCGCGCACCTCCGTAGGTAAGGTCCAGCGGCATCATCTCCGTGGCGCTTACCTGCGTGAGCACGAAACTGTAACATCATAAGAATTCCATGGAGATATTTCCTAACATTCACGAGATCCGGTCGGTTTTTGGCGATCGCTACATTCAGCAATATTTATTTGTTGGCGACAGAATTGTTCTGCTCGATGCGGGCGTGCTTGCAACCCCGGAAGCGGCCATCTTTCCATATCTCGAGAAGATCGGGATTGCTCCCAAAAGATTGTCGATGGTGGTGGCCATGCACGCGGATGCCGATCACCACGGCGGATTGCCGGCAATTAAGGATTCTTCGCGTTCCACTCTGCTGGCGTGCCATGAGGGGGACAAAAAGTTGATTCAGGACCCAGAACGCCTCTACCAAGACCGCTACAACTTTCTATCGCATGATCACGGTCTCGGATTCAATCGCGACGGCATGGTGAACTGTCCCCGCGAGTGCAAAATCGATGAACTCCTCTCGGCCGGGCAGATTATAGAGATTTCGCAGGGCTGGAATTTGCAGGTCTGGCATGTGCCGGGCCACTCCGACGGTCACCTGGCGATTTATGACGAGAAGAACCGGGCGGCCTTCACCAGTGACGCCGTACAGGCCGGCAGTTACCCGACGATTGACGGCAGGCAAGCCTTTGGTCCCACCTACTATGCCGTGGACGCCTACCTTGCGACCATTCAATTTCTCGAAAACCAACCTATCGACCACATCTTCTCCGGTCACTGGCCGGCCTGCCACGGAACTGAGTCCAAGCGCTTCCTGAGTTCGTCTCGCGAGTTCGTCGAGACCGCGGACGAATTGATCAAGAGCTACCTGTCGAACCGCGCTCGCGGTGCCACCCTGAAGGAAATTCTCTATTCGCTGAGTCCGAAGTTAGGCTCGTGGCCCAGCGATGCTGCCGACTTTCTGCAATTCGCGCTTTATGGCCACATGGTACGTCTAGAACAGCTAGGCATGGTACGTTCGTCGAAATTACCAGTCGAGTACGCTCTAGTATGAGTGAACATTTTCAGCTCCCCTCGTTATCTATTCCGGTAATTGCCACGCCTGACGTGTGTGTGGTGGGAGGCGGAGCCGCGGGACTTGGCGCGGCCGTTGGAGCAGCGCGCTGCGGCTTGGATGTCTTGCTCATCGAAAAATACGGATTCTGCGGCGGCGCGACCGTGGCGGGCTTGAGCGGAACCATTTGCGGCTTGCACAGCAGCGGAGACAATCCCCGGCAGATCGTCTTCGGTTTTGCCGGAGAGTTCCATGCCCGCATGAAAAACAGTGGTGGGGTCTGCGGCCCTGTCCCCTTCGGCCGCACCATGCTGGTTCCGCACGACAGCTTTATCTGGAAAGAAACCGCTGATGCTTACCTGCATACCGAAGGCGTTGAAGCTCTTTTTCACGCGAATCTGATCTCCGCTTACGAGCGCGACGGGCGCGTAGATACTCTGGTCGTGCGCTGCGCGGAGGGGTTGCGTGCGATTCGGCCGAAGATGGTAATCGACGCTTCCGGCGATGCTGAGGTCGTCCACACCATTGGCGGCGCAACCACTATGGGCAAGGATGGTGTCGTCCAGACGCCGACCATGATATTCCGCGTGGGCAGCGTCGACATGAAGACGTTTCTAAAACTCGATCCGCGAAAGATCGAGGCGTTAGTCGCGGAGGCCGACAAGTCAGGCGAATATCACCTCCCGCGCCACCACGTTTATATTTTTCCCATGCCCAACGGAAGCGAAGTCCTGTGCAACATGACGCGCATCACCTTTCCGGACGGTTCGGTCCCCGTCGGCGTCTGTAGCGCGGACCTCACCTTTGCGGAGATGGAAGGCCGGAAGCAGGCGCGCTCTTACGCGCAGTTTTTAAAAGCTAAGGTTGCCGGATTTCAAAACTCCTACATCGTCGATACCGGCGCCCAGGTCGGCATCCGGCAGACACGTTCGGTGGTTTGTCAGAAGCGGCTGACCAATGCCGACGTGCTAGGTGCCCGGAAAGTTCCGGGAGCCGCCACCTTTTCGGCTTGGCCGATCGAATACCACGGCGCCGGAGACCTGAAGATCTCCTACCTCGAGAATGACACTTATGACATCGCCTTTGAAACTCTGGTGCCGCTTGTTGGTAGCAACCTGTTGGTTGCGGGGCGTTGTCTTTCTGCCGAACATGAGGCAATGGCCTCGGCGCGTGTTACTGCCCAATGCCTGGGAATGGGGTACGCCGCGGGAGCTGGCACGGCATTCGCGCTGCGCGAAAAGATTACCACGCAACACTTGACTGGGATCGACGTTGAATACTGGATGCACGAGCGCGGCCTCAAGACCGCGAGAGAGGTCTAGATGTTAAGAAGTAATTTCGAACGGGGCAGTACGCGCTGGGCGGTTCGTCGGGCGCAATGGTGCGCCATGGGAATTCCCGAAGAGGACTTCCTTAAGCCCAAGATCGCGGTGGTGAATTCTTCTTCCTCTCTATCGGTTTGCTATATCCATCTTGACGACGTTTCCAAGGTCGTACAGAAGTCGATTCGCGAAGCTGGTGGACTGCCCTTTGAAATTCGCACCGCCGCACCCTCTGACTTCATTACCTCCGCTGGCCTCAAAGCCCGCTACCTTATGCCGACACGCGATCTCGTCGTCAATGACATTGAAGTCATGGTCGAGGGCGCGGTTCTGGACGGTATGGTTTTGCTCTCATCCTGCGACAAAACCACTCCCGCGCACCTGATGGCGGCGGCCCGGCTAAATATTCCGTCCCTTCTAATTCCTTGCGGCTATCAACTCGGCGGAAGCTGTGGCGGTCGCGATGTGGACATCGAAGAAGTCTACAAAGGCGTGGGAACAGCCGCGACCGGAAAGATGAGCATCTGCGATCTTGAAGATTGGACCCGGGTAGCCATCAAGGGCCCCGGAGTCTGCGCCGGACTCGCCACTGCCAACTCGATGCACATCATGGCGGAAGCGCTGGGTATGGCTCTTTCCGGCACCACCCCGATTCGCGCTGCAAGCCCGAGGCTGTTTGAGATTGCCGGCCGCGCGGGAAAGTCGATCATGGATTTGGTCGCCTCTGATTTGCGGCCTCGTGCAATCTTGACTGTCGGCGCAATCCGTAATGCCGTTCGGGTTGCGATTGCGCTGGGCGCATCCGTGAATGTGGTAAGACATCTGTCGGCAGTTGCGACCGAAGCTGAACTCGGTCTGGATGTCGTTGCCCTCTTCGAGGGGATGGGTAAAGAAATTCACCAGATCGCCCAAATTAAGCCCAACGGCCCGGACCGGATTGAAGATCTGGATACCGCCGGCGGTACTCTGGCCGTACTCTCGCAACTCCGCCCCGTGCTGGAAACTGATGTGCTCACAGTGTCGGGGCGCCCTCTCAAAGACGTCCTGGATGAGCCAGTAAAGATCGATACCGAGGTCATCCGCCCGCTGGATCGCCCGTTTCGCAACGAGCCCGGACTGGTCATCCTTCGCGGTAACCTTGCCCCCGATGGCGCCATCATGAAGATCTCCGCGGTGCCCGAGAGCATGCGGAAATTTTCCGGCCCCGCCAGGGTCTTTGAGGATGAAGATGCTGCTATCCGTGAACTAGCGGCGGGGAAGATTCGCAGGGGAGATGTAGCTGTCCTGCGCATGATGGGTCCGGTCGGCGGGCCTGGAACCGTCTTTGCCTGTAGCTTCATGGCGGCTTTGGTTGGTGCCGGGTTGGGAGAACAAGTCGCAGTCGTTACAGACGGTGAGCTGTCGGGATTGAACCGGGGGATTACGGTGGGACAGGTGATGCCAGAAGCCGCTGCTGGCGGCCCGTTGGCCATTATCCGCGAGGGAGAGATCATCCACATCGACCTCAACGCCCGCCGCATCGATCTCGAGGCGGACGACGTTGACGACCGGGTCAAAAATTGGAAGCCGGCAAAGCGAAACCTTAAGCCGGGATGGCTGGCAATCTATTCTGAGGTGGTCCAGCCTATTCAAAGCGGCGCGGTACTCGGTCGGCGGGCGATAATTCAAAATCCACCAAGAGCAAGTGACTAGGAAAGCAATATCGGGGCAATCTGCTGTCGAAATTTGGCCGAAAGAGGTCGTTAATCCAATCCAATTAGAGCCAATTATCCGCATTTCGCGGCCATGTATATTTTATCGGAATAGATTCCGATTTTATTGACAAGCGGTGTCAGGCTCTGCTAATCTCAGCACCGCTTTCAGTGGGCAGGTGCTTTCGCCTCTCGATGAAAGCCCCAACTCATCCGCCAATATTCTGCAATCGACGGTTTACAAACTCCGTTCGCGGAAAGGTTAAGATCATGGCGACAGCTTTGGAACTTCCCGTTGCCCTAGGCCCCACCACCCTTCTCATCAACAACAAATTCAGAAACAGTCGGTCAGGCAAGACATTCGCAACCATCAACCCGGCCACTGGCGAGGAAATCTGCCAGGTTGCAGCCGCCGACGAGTCGGATGTGGATGAAGCCGTTAAGGCCGCCCGTCATGCATTCGAAAAAGGCCCCTGGCGCAAGATGTCGGCAGCTGAGCGCGGACGCCTGCTTAATAAACTTGCAGATCTCATCGAGCAGCACGCCGATGAACTGGCTCGTCTCGAGGCGCTTGATAATGGCAAGCCCTATCACGTCGCGAAAGCCGGAGACCTGGCGCTTACGATTGCCACCTACCGCTATTACGCCGGATGGGCCGATAAGGTCCAGGGTAAGACAATCCCCATAGCTGGCCCGTATTTTTCCTATACCCGTCACGAACCGGTTGGCGTCGTCGGACAGATTATCCCCTGGAATTTCCCTATTCTGATGCAATGCTGGAAACTGGCGCCTGCCCTCGCTACCGGCAACACCATCGTGATGAAGCCTGCCGAGCAAACTCCGTTGACTGCTCTTCGGATTGGCGAACTCATCATTGAGGCAGGATTTCCTGAGGGAGTCGTCAACATTTTGCCGGGCGACGGTCCGACGGCCGGAGCCGCGCTCGCCCGCCACATGGATGTCGACAAGATCGCATTCACTGGCTCAACCGAAGTCGGCCATCTGATCATGGAAGCAGCGGCCAAGAGCAACTTGAAGCGCGTCACCCTCGAACTCGGCGGCAAGAGCCCGAACATTGTCTTTGCTGACGCAGATATGAACGAAGCAGTGGAAGGCTCGCATTTTGCTCTCTTCTACAACCAGGGACAATGCTGTTGTGCCGGTTCCCGGGTTATGGTCGATGCCAAGTGCTACGACGAGTTCGTGGAAAAGAGCGTGGCTCGCGCTAAAACCCGCAAGGTAGGCGACCCATTCGATCCGCAAACCGAGCAGGGGCCTCAAGTCGATGACATTCAGTTCGAAAAGGTAATGGGATTCATCGACACCGGCAAGAAAGAAGGGGCGGCGCTCCTCCACGGCGGCAATCAGGTCGGAAAGCGCGGCTACTTCATCGAGCCCACGGTCTTTGCCGACGTTCACGACGAGATGACCATCGCCAAAGAGGAAATTTTTGGACCGGTGATGAGCATCATCAAGTTCAATGATCTCGACGAAGTCATTGAACGCGCCAACCGCACCATGTACGGACTGGCTGCTGCCGTATGGACCCGCGACGTAAGCAAGGCTCTTGCCGTTGCCAATGGCGTTCGCGCAGGTACAGTTTGGGTAAACTGCTACGACGTATTCGATCCGGGAGCGCCTTTCGGAGGGTTCAAGCAATCCGGAATGGGCCGCGAAATGGGCGAATACGGCTTGCAACAGTACACCGAGGTCAAGACTGTAACCGTAAAGTTGTAGATCTGCGAGAAGGAGGTAGAGACGTAGCTCCGCTACGTCTCGCACTTCCGCGGATGACGCCGCTTTTTTATTGCTGCGTTTTGCCCGCAAAAAATCCGTGTCAAAACCGCGGATTATCAGCCTGCAAGCGAAAATTTCCCACCCAAAGTAAATGTTTTCTTAAAACATCGGAATGCGTTCCGATTATGTTGACACTCCCCCGCCTGCGTGATAACGTGGCACGTATTTTGGGCGTCATCCTGCGCCGCAAGGAGGATTTACGAACGCACTGTCAGGCCTGGCTGGGGTAGTGCCGCCCATGTTGACGCCGTTTGGGAATGACGATCGCATTGATTTTCGCCTACTCGCCAATGAGGCCCGTTTTCTCAAACAGAGTGGCGTTAGCGGAATGGTGGTCGGCGGCAGCATGGGAGAAGGCGCAGGACTTTCAGAGCAAGAAATCGCCGAAGCCGTTCGCGTGGTCGTGGAAGCCGTCGACGGCGCACTGCCTGTGTTGGCCGGACTGATTGCTGACTCCTCGGCCGAAGCCGTTCGGTTAGCTAAAGCTGCCCGCCAAGCCGGTGCTTGCGGATTGCAGGTCCCTCCGCCTCATTTTCGTCCCACAGCAGACACTCCCATCCTCGCGGAGTACTACCGTTCGATCACCGACGGCGCCGGATTACCGCTGATCATCTACAACGTCATGCCAACCGCGGAAGCCGCTGTCGAATCCTTGCAGGAGATAATGACGGCCAATCCTGCTGTCGTGGGAGTTAAGCAGAGCGCACGAAACATGCACACCCTGTCGGTTCTGCTGGCCAGCCTGCGCGGCAAGGTAAAAATCTTTTCCGCGATTGATGACATGGTGTACCCGTCATTCATGCTCGGAGTGGATGGCACAATTTCAGGCACCTCCGCGGTTTTCCCGCGCGAGACTTTCGAGATGCTCACTGCAGTCGAGAACAGGGACTTTGACCGCGCACTGGCGATTCACGAGAGAGTGGCTCCCGTCTGGCGTGCGATCGATTACCCCGATTTCCCTGGGCGTGCGAAATATGCTGTCACCTTGACCGGGAGGGACATTGGCATACCCCGCCGTCCTTTCAAGTTTCCTACCGGCGACGCCGCGCGCGAAATTGAGCAGGCCATGGCCGCCGCTGGGTTCTTCGCGGGACGCGATGGAAAGAGAACACCGCCCATGGTACCGGCGGACGCAGTATGAGCGGATGGCAATCTGCTGCTTGTCTGCTGCTCTCTCTGCTTTGTGCCGTTCCGCTTCACGCGCAATTTTCCGTCGCTGATCTTTCCCAGTTGCGCGATTACGAGTCGCATCGCACCTCAAGTTTTGATCGCAGTGGAGGCAACGGTGACTATCAGAACCTGAAGGCGGGCGGCGAACTGGTGCTTTTCGACGAACCCGGGCCGGCGGAAATCCGTCATATCTGGATCACGATGGACGACCCCGAAGCCTATCACCTGAAGAAAATTGTCCTACGCATGTATTGGGACGGCGAGACCGTTCCCAGCGTGGAAGCTCCGATCGGAGACTTTTTCGGATTAGGTTTGGGCACTTATACCGTCTTTAATTCCGCGCCCCTGGTAGTCGCTCCCGACAAGGCCTTGAATTCCTATTTCCCCATGCCCTTCGCCCGTACCGGTCGAATCACCGTGGCTAATGAAGGTTCGAAAGACGCGACCGATTTTTATTGGAATATTGATTGGGTCAAGTTGCCGGCGCTGCCCGAGCACACCGCTTACTTTCACGCTCAATATCACCAATGCACCCCGTGTACCGGATGGTACAAAGGAAATTTCTATAGCAACAACTTCAGCGATGCGCGCAACGACCCGCGCTGGAAGAACGTTTCCGGCGATCAGAACTACACATTTCTGGACGCGAAAGGCGAAGGCCAGTTTGTCGGCGTGACCCTCTCAGTACTCCAAAATCAATGGGGCGGGTGGAACGAAGGTGACGATATGACGTGGATTGACGGCGAGCCTCAGCCTCGTATCCACGGAACCGGCGGAGAAGACTATTTTGAGGGAGCCTGGGGCTTTAGTACCCTGTTTTCTTTCCCCCTGATGGGTCTCACCGAATTTCACGGATGGGAGCCAGGTTCGCGTTTTTCCCATTACCGTTTTCATCTGGAGGCTCCTGTCCGCTTTCATAAATCGATTCGAGCCACCATCGAAGATGGACATGCAAACCTTCGCTCCGACAATTTGTTTTCTGTTGGATATTGGTACCAGACCGAACCGCATGCGGCGTTCGCTTCCCTGCCGCCGGCGGAGTCGAGGATTCCGAAGATTTATCCGGTCGGTGGGCCCGGACAAGATCTGAAGATGAAATAAAAAGGCTTGACCTGCTGTTTGTAACTTCAATTCGAGAGAGATCGTGCAAACAAAAACTCTTATAAGCGGTGTGATCGCTAGCTTAATCACTCCTTTTACCTCAACCGGCGAAGTCGATATCGACCGCCTTCGCAGCGAAGTGGCATTGCTGGAAAAGTCTCCAGTCGATGGCCTCTGTGTGAACGGAATGTTGAGCGGGGCTGCGGGCGCCCTTTCCGAAGAGCTTGCATCCATTACGGAGGCTGTCCGCAAAGCATCCCGGAAGCCGCTCTTCTCCATGGTCCTGCCCGACGTCACTGAAGAAGCGCTGGAGATGGTGCGCGCCGTAGTGCATGCCGGGGCTGATGCGGTCCTGGTTGCGCAGCCCCACTACCTTTGCCAGCCCGGCGAAGCCGGTTTGGTTGAAATGTTCGCCACCCTGCGCGGCGCGGTTCGCGTTCCGCTGTTGATGGCCGATTGTTTTCCTGAATCCAAGATTGGCATCAAGACCACCCGGCACCTCATCGACAAAGAACTCGTCGACGGCATACTGCAGGCTGCCGACCCCCACTGCCTAGTCGACCTCCTCTGTCTGCACCCCAATGTCCCGGTCTATTGCGGAATCGAAGACCTCCACTACGTTGCTTTTCTCGTCGGGGCGTACGGCTCCATCTCCGATTTGGGGTCGGTTTTTCCCGGCGAACTAAGCGCAATTCATCGCGCGTTCAAGCGGGGCGAGCATGAGAACGCCCGCCAGCATCATGAGCGGTTGGTCCGTCTGTGGCGGATTTTGAGCCCAGCCGCGGAACGTGAAAGCCGGGTACGTGTTGCGCTCGCCGCCCAGGGGCGCGATGTGGGAGTTCCCCGCAGTCCGTATGACTTTTTGACAGACGGCATGAGTGGCATCATTAAGTCCGCGATGCAAGCAGAAGGGATCAGCGGCCTCCGCGCGTAAAACAAGCGGCTTCGTTTTCTGCGTGAACGAGTCCCTTCGTGAGCCTTAGTGTCCTTCGTGGTTAGTACCCTTCGCTGGGGAACGAATGATGAACTGCCTTCCGCAATTTCACAGGAAGCTTCGAACCCGGTATAACTTATAGCGCGATACTGAACCACACATCACTCAGGGGACGCTACACATGGAAGATCGCCGCTTATTTCGTAGGAACTTTCTTGGCAAGATGGCCATACTAAGCGCGGCTGGAGCTGCCGTCGGCGCAAAACCGCTTGCTGCTGCGGTGAATGGCAGTGAAGGTGAATACCATCTGCCCGAATATGCCTGCGCCCAGGAATACCGTTCCTTAAAGCAATCCAGCTATGACCGCACCGGCGGCAACAGTGATGCATGGCCCATCGCCCCCGGTGCAACCAAGGAAGTCTTCAGTTCAGATGGGCCCGGTGTCATCACCCATATATGGTTCACCATCGCTGCCCGCAGCCGGTTCCACTTGAAAGAAATTGTGCTGCGCATGTATTGGGACGGCGCTTCCAAGCCCAGCGTCGAGGTCCCAGTTGGCGATTTCTTTGGTTTGAATCTCGGCGAGTACAACCTCTACCAGTCGGCATTCTTGAATTGCTCGTCGGTGCAGGCTCTGAACTGCTATTTCGCGATGCCGTTCCGTAAATCTGCCCGGGTCACCGTCACCAATGAAGGTAGCGAGGCGGTCGATTCCTTTTACTCGAATATCGACTACCAGCTGGTTCCGGGTCTTCCTGAACGCAGCCTGTACTTCCACGCCCAATATCGCCAGGCAACGCCGAATACGGCGGTCCAGTATGCCAGCGGCGAGAAGGAATTGAATCCCGACGGGAAGAAGAATTATGTCTTCGCCGAGACTCGCGGACGCGGCCACCTGATGGGCGTCACTCTCGGAGTTCTGCAAAACAAAGACCGCTGGATGGGTGAGGGCGATGAAATGATTTTCATCGATGACGACAAAGAAGCCAGCATCAATGGCACTGGATCGGAAGATTATTTCTGCGGCGCCTGGGACTTCGGCGGCCGCGGCGGCGCAATCCCGTTCGCGAATTTGTACAACGGCGCGCATCAGATTAGCGCCGCCGAGTTGGCTGGCGGCCGTTATTGTCTCTACCGCTGGCACGCGGACAATCCCGTAACCTTTCGCAAATACCTCAAGTACACAATTGAACACGGTCACGCCAACGACCGCGGCGATTGCTTTTATTCGGTGGCGTACTGGTACCAGACCGAGCCCTTTACTGACTTTCCTCCACTGGCCCCGGTGGCCGACCGCAGGCCGGTGCCGAAGCCGTAGTT
>Ga0157378_10000234_pt1 | contig 54066 bp, 36 predicted proteins | sample M65metaG_FD_115309 | JGI IMG/M metagenome (GOLD analysis project Ga0157378, IMG submission 115309) | Miscanthus rhizosphere microbial communities from Kellogg Biological Station, Michigan, USA - M6-5 metaG | ecosystem: Host-associated > Plants > Roots > Rhizosphere > Soil | place: USA: Michigan... | reverse complement strand
TCCAGTAAATCTGCTTCGCTATAGTGCTTCATCGCTGACCTCTCTCAACGTGACCCACTCGGCGAGCTCTTTGCGCACTTTGTGGATGGCACGGAACAGATGCGCCCGGACCGTTCCGGAGCGTAACCCGAGGAGCTCTGCAATCTCCTCGAGTGAATGATTCTCATAGTGTCGCAGACGGAAGATGATTTTCTGCTGCGAGGATAACGTACGTTCGGCGCGGGTAATGGCCGCGCGGAGTTGGTGGGCCATCAACTGTCGTTCGGCGTCGGGGCGATCGTCGACCGGCTCGATCACGTACTCGCGGTCGTCGCTCTGATCATCGTGCGAGAAGAGACTGACGAACTTGCGCCGGCGCAGCCAGTCGCGGGAACGATTGATGGTGATCCGCGTCAGCCACGTTTCGAGCTCCGAGCGGCCCTGGAATCGCGCAAGATGTGTGTAGGCCTGGATGAAGGTGTCCTGCGTGATGGTGTCGGCCTCGACGTCGTCGCGGACGATGGCGTAGGCCACGCGATAGATCTTGCGCTGGAAGCGCTCGACCAGGATTCCGAACGCGCCGCCGTCGCCGCCCAGGGTGCGAGCGATGAGCTCCTGGTCTGACGGTGCGGATTCGCTGATCGGATTCACTCGGAATGTCGCCACGGTACCCACGACCCTTTGGACGTTCATCGAACTCCGGCGTTTACGCGATTATGATGCCGGCCCCTTGCAAAAGCATCCGAACCCGATCCTCGTGCACGCGGCGTTGGCGTCCGTGGCCGTGCTTTTCTCGCTGAACTACGTCATCTCCAAGTTCGGGCTGCACTCCTTTAACCCATTGACATTTGCGTACTTACGGATCACCAGCTCGGCCATCATCCTCAATTTCATCCTGCATGAGCGCAACCCGGCGCCGCTCGATCGGGGTGACGGCTGGCGGCTGGCCGGTTTTGCCGTTCTTGGCGTGGTCATCAACCAGTCGCTCTTTCTGGCCGGACTGGCGTTCACCAAGGCCCATGTGGCCGCTATCCTGATGACGGCGATGCCTGTGTTCGCGCTCGGCGCGGCTATCGCTCTCGGGCGCGAGCGCGCCACGGCCGCGAAGATCGGCGGCATCGCGTTAGCGGCGGCAGGCGCGCTGGTGGTCGTCGGGAGGGAAGGCTTCAGCGGGACGACGAAGTCGCTGGTCGGGGATCTCTTCATCATCGGCAACTCGCTGGCGTACGCGATGTACATCGTCCTCTCGAAGCCGGCGATGGCGCGCCTCTCCGCCCGCCGCGTGATCGCTCGCATGTTCGCGGTGGCCTCGGTGGTGATGCTGCCGATCGCCGGCTGGCCGCTGATGCACGAGCATTGGTCCGCCATCCCGTCGCAGGCATGGCTGGCTCTTTCGATCGTCATCATCGGGCCGACCATCGGCGCCTATCTGATGAACGCCTGGGCGCTGAAACATGCAGACAGCTCGGTGGTCGCCGCCTACACGTACCTGCAGCCGGTCTTCACCGCGTTCCTGGCGGCGATCTTTCTGCACGAACAGATTCGCTCGATCGCCATCCTGGCGGCGGTGATGATCTTCGCCGGCGTCTACATCTCCGGCAGGCCCGCGCCGGCTGCCGCGACCGAGGCGGCGGTGCCGGGGAATCCGGATTAGCCCAGCGAGTTACTCCTCGATCCACGTCTCGTGATAGCGCACAGGCGGCGGCGCCAGCGACGTACGGAGGCCGCGCACTTCCGGCTTCTGCAAGACGAAGAATCGCTCGTGAAACAACGGGGCCAGCGGCGCTTCGCGGACGACCATCTGATTGAGTTGCCGGTAGATCTCGGCGCGATGATCGGAATCGTTGGAGCGCCGCGCCTCGATGATCTGGGCGTCGATCGCAGGGCTCCGAAAATAGATGCCGCGCGCCGCATGTGCATCGCTGTGGAAGAAGATGTAGAAAAAATTGTCGGAGTCCGGGAAGTCGGCGTACCAGTTGGCGCAGTACACCAGGCCGTGTCCGCGGCGAAAGAGCGGCTTACGCGCTTCGACCGCCGAGTGACTTGTCACGTTGACGTCGATCCCGATCGCGGCCAGGTCTTCGATGATCAGCGGGAGCTGACCCGAGTTGTTGAACTCATCCGTGTCCCACGTCCGATACTCGACGCGAAGACCGCCGCCGTATCCCGCCTTGCGCATCAGCGAACGGGCCTGCTCCGGGTCGTACTCGATGCCGCGAAGATCCGGGTCGTAGCCGAGGAGTCCCGGCGGAAGCAGAGACTTGGCCACGACACCGAGTCCGGAGAAGACGCGCTCGTTGATCCGATCGCGATTGATGGCGTGATTCACCGCCTGGCGCACCTCGACGCGATCGAACGGCGGCGCCGAGCAGTCGTAGCCGAAGTACGACGTGTGCAACTGGATCGTGGTCAGCATGTACGGCGCGATGCGCGGATCGGCGCGCAGATCGTTGACGATCTTCAGCGGCACGCCGTGCGCCACGTCGATCTCGCCGCGCAGAAAGGCCTCGGCCACATCGCGGAAGCTGCGCAGGTCCAGCCGGAATTCGATCTCATCGAGATGCGGGATGCCGGGGATGAAGTAATCGCGATTGCGTTGCACCCGTACCCGTTCGCCTTCGACCGCCTCGGCCAGGCGAAAGGGACCGGCACCGACGGGATGCAGCCGGAAGCGCTCGGGATCGCGCGCCTCCTCTGCCGGAATGATCGCCGCCTCATGCATCGTCAGCAGCGACAGGAAAAACGCCAGCGGCTCGTCGAGGATGATGTCGACCGTGTGCTGGTCGCGCACCTGAATGCCGGTCAGCGTGCGCGTGCGCCCCTCGATCACATCGGCGGCGCCACGGACTTCGCGCATGAGCCAACTCGACGGTGAGCTCAGCTCCGGCAGCAGCAGGCGCACCAGCGAATCGTGGACATCCTTCGCTTCCAGTGCCCGTCCGTTGTGAAAGCGCACGCCGCGGCGCAGGTGGAAGCGATAGACGTGCCCCTGCTCCAGCACTTCCCAGCGCTCGGCCAGGCCGGGTGTCAGTTCCGCGCCTTCGCCATAGATCACCAGATGCGCGTGGACCGTTTTCGACATGTAGCCGAGGGCCGCGGCGCTGACCTGGATGGGATCGAGCGTCAGTTGCTGCCACAGCACCGTCGCCGTGGTCAGCTTGCCGCCGTCGGTAGGCGCCGGCAGCGTGAAACGATCGAGCTCCGAATTCAGGAGCGTCGATTCGTGAGACAGCGTGTTCGCCATCTGATTCAGATCGCCGATGGAAACGTTCGACTCGCGCGTGGCCTGCTGGATGACGCCCATCGACTTGACGATGGCCGAGCTCTCGGTCGCCAGCACCGAGGTCGACTCGAGGACGTTCTGCACGAGCCCCATGATGTTTTCCATGGCCCGGCTGATGGCGCGGCTGCCGGTCTCCTGCTCCGCCATGGCCCGCTTGAGGTGCTTGGTGTAATCGCGCACCATCGACGTCTGCTCGCCGACTTTGCGCGCCGTTTGCGACTGCTGCTGCGTGGCGCCGGCGGTCTGCTGCACCATCTTGGTCACTTCTTCGATGGCCGCCGTGGCCGCGGCGCTGCCGCGCGATTGCTCCTCGGTGGCGCGGGCGATCTCGGCGATCGAGTTCGTCGATCGCGCGGTGATGTCGAGAATCTTGTCCAGCGTCTGCTCGGCGCGCGCGGTCAGGCCGACGCCGTCGAACACGCGATCGCTGCTGATGGTCATCTGCTCGGCGGCGCGCTCCACTGCCCGCTGCACGTTCTGGATCAGCGTGCGGATCTCGTCAGTCGACACCGAGGTGCGCTCGGAGAGATCACGGATCTCATCGGCAACGACGGCGAAGCCCTTGCCGCGCTCGCCCGCCTGCGCGGCGATGATGGCCGCGTTCAGCGCCAGCAGGTTCGTCTGCCCTGCGATCTCGTCGATGACGCGGATGATCTCGCCGATCTCCTGCGACCGTTCGGCCAGATCGCCGAGGGCGACTTTCGCCTCGTCGACTGCCACCTGAATCTTGCGCATCCCCTCGACCGTGCCGCTGACGGCCACGCGCCCTTCGTTGGCCGCATCCTTCACGTACCGCGCGAGCTCCGCCGATTGTTTGGCCGACTTCCCAATCTCCTCGGTGGTGGCATTCATCTCCACCATCGAGCTCGCCGTCTGAATGGCGAACGAGGAGAAGCTCTCCGTGTTCGTGGCCACCTCGTTGATCGAGGCGCTCATCTCTTCGAACGCCGAGGCGGTCTGCTCCACGAACTCGGCAAGCGTGTCGGCGATCCTGCTCACTTCCTCGATCGATGCGGACATCTGCAGGATCGAGGTCGAGGTCTCCTCCGCGTTCGCGGAGAGCTCCTCCATCGACGTGCGCACGTTGTTGATCGACTGATCGATCTGGCCGACCGACGCCGAGGTCGAGCCGGTGGAGACCAGCTGCTCCTCCGCGCCGCGCGCCAGCACGCGCGAACGGCCGCTGATCTGACCGCTGGCGGTGGCAACGTCGGTGGCCAGTTGCGCGAAGCGGCGGATGGTGCGCTCCAGGTTTGACACCAGCGCCCGCATCGCCGACGACATCCGCGCCGACTGCGTGGTCAGCTGGATTTCACGCGCCGAGATCGAGAGATCGCCGGCGGTGATGCGATTGAGCATCTGGATCGACGAGTCGCGGCGGCTGAAGACGGATCGCAGCCACCATTGAAAGAGGCCGATGGTGATGCCGCTGGCGACTCCGGCGGCGAGCAGGGAAGGCCACCACATACGGAAGGTCATCCCCGGCACGAGCAGGAGGAACAGCGCGAACATCACGAAGCAGGCAGCCACCAGCACCCACATCTGCTGGGCGCGGCCGAAGTGTTTCAGGTTCATAGAGTTCTGACGCCGGAAGTCCGGATGCTACCATGCGCGCCAGTGAACGACTACTTCACCGCGCGGCGTGCGCTGATCGATGAAACGCTCAAAAACATCGCCGCCCGCGCCGGTGCCCCGAAGCCGCTGGCCGCCCCCCTCAAGCGCGCGCTCACCTCATCCGGCAAGCGTGTCCGCGGCGTTCTCCTGATGGCGGTGGGGGAGTCGACCGGCTGCAAGGCAGAGAAGCTGGCCGATGCCGCCGCGGCAATGGAGATGATCCACGCGTCATCGTTGATTCTGGATGACCTCCCATCGATGGACGACGCTCTCCTCCGCCGCGGCCAGACCACGCTGCACCGCGAGTTCGGCGAGGATCTGGCCATTCTGTCGTCAGTCGCGCTCCTGAATCACGCCTACGGCCTGGTGGCGAAGAACTACGCCGCACTGACGCCACGCCAGTGGCCGATGCTGCAGGTGATCAAGCGCGTGGTCGATGCCGTCGGCTGGGACGGCACCATCGCCGGCGAGGCGGTCGACCTGCACAGCGAGGACGCGCACCTCGATTTCGACACGCTGGAGTTCATCCACTCCCGCAAGACCGGCGCCCTCTTCGTCGCCGCCGCCGCCGTCGGCGGCATGCTGGCCAACATCTCTCCCGCCGCCCTCGGCCGCATCGAAGTCTTCGCCAAGAACCTCGGCCTGGCCTTCCAGATCACCGATGACATCCTCGACGTGGTCGGTAACCCCGAACAACTCGGCAAGGACGTCGGCAAGGACACGGATCGCCTGACGTTCGTCAAGCTTGCCGGCGTGGACGGAGCGAAGAAGCTGAGCGACGAACTGGTGGAGACGTCACTCTCCTCGATCTCCAACCTCGGCCCCGCCGCCGCGCCGCTCCGAGAGCTGGCCGTGACCGTCCGAGACCGCACCCGATAGCGCGGAATGATCCGCCGCCCGACAGCATTTACACCCCCGCTTCCGCGTGGTATTTTCCGCGCTCTTTTCCCCGCCCCCTCGGGCCCAGGTAGCTCAGTTGGTAGAGCAGAGGACTGAAAATCCTCGTGTCGGCGGTTCAATTCCGTCCCTGGGCACCATTCGAATCCTCCCTCCGCGGCACTCAAATGGTCTAATTTGAATGCTATTTGGTCTGATTTGCTAAGCTCATTAGATTCAGTGTTTAGCTAATCGAATTAAACTCTTCGAGCAAAACATCTGCGCGAAATGGACCAATTCAAATTGATCGTGGTCTAATTTGATTCGGCGATTCCGAATCAGATGTCGAATTCATTCAAATCGCGGCGCGCGTTCGAAGCGGTTCCGAATCATCTGATCGGGCTGCTCACGGCGATTTACGAATTCAAAGGCAAGGAGAGGCTGTACCAGGTCCAGGCACCCGAGATCCTTGCCGCGCTTCAAAGCAACGCGGTCATCGAGAGCACCGAATCATCGAATCGGATCGAGGGGGTCGTTGCGTCGCCGGAGCGCGTTCGCGAGATTGTCGGAAAAGGCGCTGCTCCGTCGAATCGTTCGGAATCGGAGATCGCCGGATACCGTGACGTACTCGGCCAGATCCACACGTCCCACTCCTTCATCCCGGTTACGCCCAATATCATCCTTCAGCTCCATCGGGACCTTTTCAAGTACACCTCGGCACGTGCCGGCGTGTGGAAGCCTGTCGAAAACACGATCGAAGCGACGACACCCGAGGGCGGGAAAGAGGTGGTGTTTCAGCCGGTGTCAGCGTTCGCGACGCCGGCAGCGGTCGAGGAACTGTGCGGGGACTTCGCTCAGACCACGGCCACCGCAACTGCGGATCCGCTTCTGACGAATGCCGCATTCGTTCTCGACTTTCTCTGCATTCACCCATTCCTCGACGGCAACGGGCGTCTTGCACGCTTGCTCACGACGCTTCTCTTCTACAAAGCTGGTTTCACGGTCGCGCGATATGTCGGAGTTGAGCGCCTAGTCGAAAACACGAAAGCCTCGTATTACGAGAGTCTCCGCGCGTCGTCCGAAGGCTGGCACGAAGGACGACATTCGCTGCTGCCATGGTGGGAGTACTTCCTCGGAATCACCTTCGCCGCTTACGAGCAACTCGATCAGAAGCTCGGCGGTGGCGCGCTTCCGTCAAAGGCGGATCGCGTCAAGTTAGGCGTTCAGGTGATGCCCTCCGTTTTTTCGAAGGCGGAGCTCGCAAGTGTGTGCCCTGAGATCAGCGAGCGGACATTGAAACGTGTTCTGGAGGAGCTTCGCGCGGATGGGAAAATCGAAGTGGCGAAGCGTGGACGAAACGCCATGTGGCGAAAGATGTAGTCGGTCGCGATTGATGTAGGTATGCTGGCATACCATGAAACGCACCACGGTCAAGCTCCCCAATGATCTCGATGCGAAATTGCGCCACGAGGCTGCACGTCGTGGTAGCACGATCGCAGACGTAACCCGTGAGGCGATCGAAGCTCATGTTGGCGGAGTTGCCCGCCGCCGGCTGATCGCCGCCAAGGCAGGGCGAAGCGGACGGCGTGACACGGCGCGTCACATCGAAGAGATCATTCGGCAGGAGGCTCGCCGATCACGCTGATCGTCGATTCCGGGCCGCTTTACGCGTACGTCGACGAGGACGACGCCGACCATGAAGCAAGCTTGCAGCTCCTCGAATCCCATCCGGGGCCGCTGCTCGTGCCGCAGCTCGTCATCACCGAGGTCTCCTATCTGATTGAGACTCGCCTCGGCTGGACGGCGGAAGTGCGATTCCTTGGCGATCTCGCCTCCGGAAACTTCATCACGGCACCGGTTCTCCCTGGCGACTGGATGCGGATCGCAGAGCTCGTAGCCCGATATCGCGATCTGCCGCTTGGAACCGTCGACGCGTCTGTCATCTCGCTTGCCGAAAGGCTTCGGCTCGATGTCATTGCGACGCTGGATCGACGTCACTTCACCGTCGTCCGTCCGAAACACGTACGATCGTTTGAGCTTCTTCCCTGAACTCGGAGGTAAGTCATGACCGAAACGGAACGTCCCCGGAGCACGTTGCGCTCCATCGGCGCGGTATTCGCGGGGCTGCTTTTCATCGTCATAGTCTCGACCGTCATAGATGTCGTCATGCACGCGACCGGCGTCTTTCCGCCGTGGGGTAAGCCGATGTCGGATGCGTTGTTTGGGTTGGCGACGGCGTATCGCATCGTCGTCAGCGTGGCCGGATGCTGGATCGCGGCGCGGCTTGCGCCGGACCGGCCGATGGGACATGCGCTTGCGTTAGGCGTCGTCGGCGTCATCGTCAGTGCGATCGGTGCCGCGGTCACCTGGAACAAGGGGTCGGAATTCGGGCCGTACTGGTATCCGCTACTGCTCATCGTCGTCTCGATGCCGTGCGCGTGGCTCGGTGGGAAGCTTTTCGAGATGCGCCGGTCCGGGTAGAAGCAACTACTCGACCCTCAGCCTTTCCAAACCCCGCAACACCAGCCCTCGGCGCCAGCGCAGCGGCTCACTTGTCAGACGCAGATTGGGGAACGCGCGAAGAAGCGCGGGGATGGCGATTTGGCCTTCCATGCGCGCGAGCGGCGCGCCGAGGCAGTAGTGGATGCCGAGGCCGAAAGAGAGATGGCGGTTGGGATCGCGGGTGAGATTGAGGCGGTCGGGATCATCGAACACACTCTCGTCGCGGTTGGCGGAGGCGAGGACTCCGTAGACCAGCGCGCCGGCGGGGAGCGCGGTGCCGGCGAAGGTCAGCGGCTCGCGGGCGTAGCGTTCGGTGGCGGTTTCGAGCGGGCTGCCGAAGCGGAGCAGTTCTTCGATGGCGGGGGCGACGATCGTGGCGTCGTCGCGCAGGCGCTGCATTTCCGAGGGGTGCTGGAGCAGGGCCAGCGTGCCGTTGCCGATCAGATTCACCGTCGTCTCGTGGCCGGCGATGAGCAGGAGGAAGATCATCGACAACAGCTCATCGTCGCTCAAGCGGTCATCGGCCTCGTGCGCGGTAACGAGGGCGGTGACGAGATCGTCGGCCGGTTGCGTACGTTTGAGCGCGATCAGACGCCGGATGTAGCGGATGAAGGCGATGACGCTCGGAACGGCACGGATCATCGACCATTTCGACCAGTTCGCGGCGACGATGTTCTTCGACCAGCGGTGGAATCGATGCTGCTGCGATTTGGGGACGCCGAGCATTTCCGCGATGACGATCGTTGGCAGCGGCAAGGCGAAATCGGCGATGACATCCAGGCGATTGCTTCGGCGCATCTTCACGAGAAGGTCATCGGCGATCGCCTCCACGCGGCCGCGCAGCATCTCCACGAATCGCGGCGTGAACGCTTTCTGCACGCTGCTCCGCAAGCGGGTGTGATCGGGCGGATCGAGGTCGAGCATGTTGCGCGACAGCGGCCGGAACATCGCCGGCATCCACGGCTCGCGGTAGCGATCGTCGGGCGTGGCGACATTCGCGCGCAACTTTACGAAACGCTCGTCCTTCAACAGCGCCAGCACGTCGGCATAGCGCGTGACCAGCCAGGCGCGTTGCTTGCCGGGCAGCATGACCTCGTGCACCGGCGACTCGCGGCGCAGGCGCGCGTAGTAACGCAGAGATTCGGCTTTGAACGCGGAACTGGTCAGGTCGGGATTCATCAGGGCGCCGTCACGATGATCTGTCCCGACATCGCCGGCTGATGCATCGTGCAGTAGAACGGGAAGACGCCTTCGTCGTGAAAGGTCATGACAAACGTCGTCTTCGACATTGGCGCGAACTTCGTCTGCAGCAGGACGTGATTCTGCGGATCGGTGAGCATGAAGTCGTGCTCGTCGTCGGGCTGCAGGTTCCAGAAGGTGATCTGCGTCGGCTGGTCGCGGCGGACTGCGAAGACCTCGGGCGAGAAGGCGTAGACCTCGCCGAACTGCTTCACCGTCTCCGCCGGGCCGGTCTCCTTGATGGCCACGCCGATCGTGGTTACGAGCACGCGTGCCTTCGCGCTTCCGTTGCGGGCGATGGTGACGCCATGCGGTCGCGGCGCGCGGCAGGCGAGGAGCAGCACCGCAAGCACCAGCAGTCGTTTCATGCCGCCATATTGGCGAACCGGCGCTCAATTACAAAACGGGCGGAGAGATCTTTCCGGTGACGCGCACTTTCTCGCCGAGCATTTCCTCGCAGAAGCGCGAGAGCTCCTCGTTGGAGAAATCGTCCCAGGCGCGGCAGGTTTCGTAGGTCATGAATTGCACGTCGCAGCAGAGCAGTGTTCCTTCCTGCTGCTGCCGCGCGAGTTGCCAGGCATTGGCGCGTTCTTCGAGCGCGGCGCGCGTCAGCTCCGGCGCGTTTTCGATTGCGGCGGCGTAGCGGAATCGCAGCTCGTCGTCGCTGTCGCGATGAAAACCGCGGCAGAAGAGGCCTTTCTCCGCCGCAATCCGGCAGACGGACTTGCCCTCTTCATGGAGCGTGATCAATTTCCGGCGCAGCTGCGCCACGGCTGTTTCGCGAGTGACGATATGTTCAGTCATGCTGCCCTCCTCCGGTTTCGCGATCGAGCACCTCAATCGTGCGCAGGAAGAGTCGTTCCGCTTCCGCGCGGCTGTTGGAAATCGCGGTCATTCCGAACTTCCCGAACTCCGAGACCGCTCCGATCATGTGAAAGACGACGCCGGTGGACGTCCGATGATTGAAGTCCATGCGGTTCCTGGTAACGATCTCGATGAGGTCTTCCGGAGTCAGTCCGCGATAGGCCTCCGACTGCACGTTGTCCGAGGAGTGGTAGTACTTCGGCCGGCCGTCGAGACCGTGCAGAAGTCCGGAGACGGGATCGACTTCGCCGCCGGTCAGAAATCGAAGGGCCAGTGCGGGATGGGTCGTTCCTCCCATGCGAAGGTTGATTTCGATAGCCGTCAGTCGCCATCGCTCCAAAGCCTCATTCCTCGAGGCGAGGAAATCGATGGAGAGCCGGCCGATTACGCCGTGCGCCGCCAGCGCCCGGCCGATGATCAGCGCCTGGCGCTGCAACTCGATGCGGTATTCGCCGTCGGCCGGAAAGACGCAGCCGAGGAAGACCTGATTGCACGGACCGCCGAGGAGCTGTTCGTGGGTGGAGGCGAGGATCACTTCCTGCCGCGGGTTGATGCGAAGCTGCACGCTCGGCGAGCGCACCTCCCGCGCCTCGATCATCTCCTCGGCTACGCCGCCGCCGGCGGCAAACTTGGTCAGGAACGTTTCCACCGATTCGGATGCGACCGAGAACTGCAGGTGATCGAGCGCTTTTTGAATCGATGTGGTGTTGACGACGGCGGGATATGTGAAACGCGCGATCCCTTCACCGGAGAACCCGTCGTTCAGTTTGAGCAACGCGCGGCCGACATTCGGACGATGGTCATGGATGGCGGCGAGCGCGCGGACGATATCGTCGAGCGAATGAAGGTCCTCGCGCCCGTACGGACAATCGATGTGCTCCTCGGTGAAAAGCTTTCGCGATCCTGATTTCGTCCCGTAACCGGTCAGCCGCGGATCGGGCGCGTTCATCGGGATGTCGAGCCGGACGGCCAGTTGGCGCTCCAGCGGCGTGGAGTTGTAGACCGTGAGATAGGCGCGCTGCCGGTCGGGAATGCTGGCGCGGATGCGCTCCATCACCCGCGGACGCTCGAGAATCTTTTCGGTGAGGGAACGCGGCGAGCCGTCGTAGACGCAGAGCAATGTGAGTCGCGCCCGCGCGTGACTGGCCGGGATCCCCGGGAGAAGTTGCAGGTAGTAATCGAGCACGATCGGATGTATCGGTTGCGAGGTCACGTACACGACGCGCGCCTGCGGATTCCGCAAACGCATGAGAAGAAACAGGAGGCGCTCCTCGTACCAGTGAATGGCCGGGATCTTGGCCAGCTCCTCCTCGTCGAGCGTGAGCGACGGAACGATCACCGAGGTGTAAGCCTCTTCGTCGCCCGGAAAAACGGTGTCCCAGAGCGCGCCCAGCCGCGGCTTGAGCCGGTCGAAGACGTCGATCTCGAGCTCTTCGGCGGTGGGAACGTTAAGGCAGGCGGTCATGGCAGATCCGTCGGTGCCAGGACCGATTCGACCGTTCGCCGCGGCGTCATCTCGACGACGGCAGGCGACGAGCCGATGCGGATGAGCAACTGCGCGGGTCTTTTCGAGCCCGCCAGGATCTGCACGCGCGCGCGAAGGCTCTTCACCTGAATGGCCTGATTGAGAAAGGAGTACTGGAGGCCGGCGTCAGCGATCGTCAGCAGCAGCTGTTCGAGCGCTTCACCCGCTTGCAGCAGCGACACGCGATCGTCGCCGGCGCAGACGATGAGGAGGACGGACGCGCTGTCGGCAAGCTGCCCGTCGCGCGCTCCGTACCAGGAGCGAATCCATTCGGAGAGCGTCGCGTGCAATGCCGGACGCGTCATGCGCACCCTCTCGGCGTGGTCGATCAACTCCGCAGCGTGATGTTTTTCGTCGGGAAGTACGACCCGGAACGTTTCCGGAAACGAATCGAGCACATCGCGCACGCGTGACCAGGCCTGGGGATCGATCGGCTGCCGATCGAACATCGCCCGGTTGGTGTGCCGCTTCGGAATGGCGCGAAAGAGCGAGGCGAGGCTGGGATCGGGAAGGCATGTCTCGCAAACCGTGATGGTGGCGACCAGCGCGCGATCCGGCCGGGCGTCGTACCGGACGCTGGTGGTGAATCCAAAGTGCGCCGCGGCGACGCGAAAGTTGGTGATGGCGGCGCCGACACTCATCAGCAGCTCGCGATCGTCGGGATCGATGGTCAGAAGCCGGCGCGCGTAGTCGGCGAAGACATCAACTCCCTCGTCGGTGACGCGAAACATCCACGGCTGCGAGTTCCCGTTCGACGGCGCCAGCACGGCGAACCGCAGCAGAAACTCCATCTGCTCGCGCCGCGACTCCAGTTCATGAAACTCCGAGGCATCGATCTGCCAGGGTGTTACTCGCGGATCGCACGTTTCAGGCATGCGGCCACTGTACGAACGAGCCGTTCGTCGGCCGATGTCTGACGTCATACGGAGGTGTGATCGCGGTCACGCGCGTTCGCGATTCGCGAATTGCGAATGCGACGCTACTTCCGCGCCGCCCTTCTCCGCGGGGTCTCCGTCGACGCCTTCCAGAACTTCAGCATTGCTCGCAGCGCCTCGGGCGAATTCTGCGGTGCCACGGCGCCGAGCTGGTCTTGCGAGTTGACGCCGTGGCAGGCGCTGCAAACGCGGACTTCGCCGGGTTGGAAGGTGAGCCAGTAGCGTTCACGGACGACTGGGGTGCCGGTGCCGTCGGTGAGTTGCCAGCTCATGGCGCGGCGGGCGGGGACGAGGGCGGCCATGGAGCCGTCGGCGGCGATCTGGACGCTGCCAACTGGACCGGTGGTCGGTGGATTCTTCACCGCCGCGTCGTGCATCGTGCGGGCGAGCACGCGGCGGCCCGCCTTCGGCGAGGTGGTGCCGCCGAGGCCGCGGAGCTGGTCGGCCTGGAAGAGTTGGAGATGGGCGACGTCGTAGAGCTTGCCACTGCCGGTCGTCTTCTGCGTGCTGCTTCCGGCGACGCGGAGGTTGTAGGGCTGCTGCTTGTCGGCGGCATCGCGCGAGGTGACGTTGCGGCTGACGATGAGCGCCAGTCCGCGTGAGGCCAGACCGGCGCGGAACGCGGCCGGATCGACGCCTTCGTCGCGGAAGATCTTCGCCTCCGGCTCTTCGAGCGCGGTGGTGCGGAGCGCGGGGCGCGGGCGTGCGCGGACCTCGACCGGATTCAGCTCCCACATCGTCCCCGACCACGTCACCAGCTCGTCGGGATCCCAATACGAGATGCTGCCTTGAATGCCGGACGTCAGCAGGTCGCCGGGAACGTAAACGCCGTTCTGCGAGACGAGCGTGCGGATGCGAAAGTCGTAGCGCGACTTCGGCGCGTTTCGTGTGCCGTCGTTGACGTCGCCGCGCATTTCGCTGGTGTGCACGGCCAGCAGCGTGCCGTCGGCGAGCGGAAGGGGATCGCGATAGTGTCCCGAGGCGCCGGCGGGCGGCGTTCCGTCGATGACGTCGCGCGTCGAGCGCGGCGTGATGTAGGTGACCGTGATCCTGTCGGCTGGCAGTGATGGCTCGGCGCCGAAGCGAACGATCTGTCCGGAAGCGTGCGTCTGGAACTCCGGCGCGTCGACGGCGAAGTAGATGCCGGGATGGGCCGGGTCCTCGTGCAGCTGGAAGAGGTTTTCGACTTCGTTCGGATTCGTGCGGTCGCTCGAGCCGGCGATGAACTCCTGCACGCCGCTGTCGCCGCTCAGGCTCTTGCCGAAATAGCTGTGGAGCTCGTGCCGGCCGACGTGGTTCATCGTCTCTTCGGACGTGCCGTCTTCGTTGATCTCCCAGGGAAAGAAATGGTTGATGCTGTTGCCCATGAGATTCGTGCCCGCCAGCAGATCGGTGCGGGCGCCACGCGGCTCGGGAAAGACTTCGACGCCGGCTGCGCGCGCCGCATTCGCCGATTCATCCGCGTAGTCGAATGTCCCGTACGTCCCTCCGGTGGCGTCGGAGTCGGCTTGCTGATCGCGCTGGAGGTGATCCCATCGCGTGAAGATCACGCGGCCGAAACTGTCGATCGACGGCGAGAAGAGGCCCGACGGCGTGTGATTGAGCAGGCGCAGATCGCCGTGCATTGAAGTAGCGCTGGGGTCGAGGCTCCAGAGTCCCGTGACCGTCGGCGCTTCCTCGTATTCATCGAGCTGCGGATAGAGGTGCTTCTCACCGCTGCGCGGACGATCGGAGGTGAAGAGGATGCGATCGTCGGTGCCGTAGAAGGGGCTGACGTTGTTGTACTCCGCCGGCTGGTTGGCGATCTTCTTGATGACGGGCGTGTCGTTGGCTCCGAGTCCGGTGATCTCGTAGATCTGCCAGACGTAGTCTTCCCACTGGTACTGCTGTTTCGGCGCGCCGATGGCCATGCTGAAGAGCGCCTTGGTGCCGCTCCAGTGCACCGACGGCTCGCGCACCGCGATGGCATTCGCCCCCTGCATCCCGCTCGTGCCGAAGCCGGCGGCGCGGGTGAGGTTCTTCGTCGTCCCGTCGGGAAAGCGAATCCACAAATCGCCGCCGCGCGGCGCCTGCTGGACGCTTGGAACCTGATTGCCGAACGTGGATGCGACGCTGGTGAAGTCGCCAGGCACAGGCACCTGGGTCACGAACAGAATCGGATTCGAGAGGACCGCGACGGCAAGCAGGAGGCTTTTCATGGGGCAGTAATTATCTGCACAAATGGTGGGGGTTACGTGCGCGGGGTCACGAAAACTGCCGCGCGTCGCTTGTCACCTATCATGTCGGTTCCATGAGACTCGCGCATCCGCCGATCGTCGAGATGGTGGTCGACATCGATTGCGATCTGCCGGCGGATCTCGAGATTGCAGACTTGGAGCAGCGGGCGAGGGAGCTGTACTCGGATCGATACCCGGGTTTTCGGCGGATACTCCATCCGCTCCCTGGCTTCGGAGATATTCGGGAAGCGACCTACGCTTTCCAGTTTCTTGAGGAAGGTCCCGGACTCGTGCAGCTCAGACGGGATGGCTTTTCATTCAATCGATTTCCACCGTATACGGATTTGGACGAGTATCTCCCCGAGATTCGGCGCGCATGGCAGATCTTCGTTGATCTCGTTGCACCTGTGGCGATCCGGCGTATCGGCCTGCGATATATCAATCACATCCTTGTTCCGTCGGGTCTGCGCATCGCCGATCTCAACGAGTATTTGCACCTCGGGTCAGGACTTCCGGACGACATGACTTTGAAATTCAACGAGTACCTGGCAATCGAGGACGTTACCGGTAACGAAGTCAGAGTGCGGATGGTCATCGATGCGCAGGAGAGGCCTGACCAACCGCCGCCTGTCATCCTGGACATCGCCGGTAGTCGTCGCCACTCAGCCGATCCGCAGGTATGGGAGAATATCGAAACGACGATTCTAGGTTTGCGCCGGATGGCAAACGCGGTTTTCCAGAGTAGTTTGACCGAACAATGTCTGACTCTATTTCGCTAAAAAGTCCCCAAGCCGGCTACGGAGATGGAACTGCGGTTTCGCCGGAGGCCGCCACGATTCGCCGAAGGACATCCGCGGCGATGGAGGCGATGTATGAATCGGTCTGGTTGTATGGGCCGAGGACCGAAGCCATTTCGGAGATTCTTTCGGTAGTGGCAACGCATTGCCGGCCGGACTGGGATGGCGAAGGAGCCGAAGCGATTTCTCAGCTCGCCGCTGATCGAGCCATCGCCTTCATTCGCGCCCTGCCCCGAGGCGTTCCCGTACCGGAAATTGCGCCGGAGCACGATGGGTCGATTTCCCTTGACTGGATTGACTCGCGCAGCCGGGTCCTTTCGATCAGCATCGGAGTGAGCGATCGGCTGGCAGTCGCGTGGCTGGACGGGACGAACCAAGGACACGCCGTAGAGCGGTTCGATGGCGAGCGGATTCCGCCGCTCATTCTCGAAAGAATCCGCGAGACCATGGGCAATGCTTCCGTCCGGGTTTCCTGAGGCCGTCGCCGACGAGGAGACGTTGGCGCGTTTTCTCACCTCATCCTCATACTTCAGTGCCACGACCGTAAAACCGGCGGCCTTTCTGCCGAATCCGAAGGCGGGGATGACCACGTCCGTCTTCCGCCACGATGCCGGCAACTTGATTCAAATCGCACGCGATCGACGACCGGATGTCTCCATTCACGGAGCCGCAGTCTGCAAGGCCGCAGCAGTCCGCGCAGCGAAACTCGAGGTTGTTGCCGAAGAACCGCCTCCACTGCATGCAAACATCGTCGGATGGCCTGTCGAAGCAGACCCGGTGCTTCAAAAAGCGGCACAAAGGGAGAAGGCGTTGGTCATCACATCCAAGTGCAAGCTGGTCCTCTTCTAGTCCAAACAAAACGGCCACCCTCGCGGGTGGCCGTCGTATTGAATCGACTGTTGTTGACTACCAGATCCGGACGCGATCCTCGGGTTTGAGGTACTCGGCATCGCCTTCCTTCACGCCGAACGCGTCGTACCAGGCGTCGACGTTGCGGAGGGGGGCGAAGGCGCGGACCTGGCCGGGGGAGTGGGGGTTGGTGGTGATGAGCTGGCGGAGGGCGTCATCGCGGGTCAGCGTGCGCCACACCTGGGCCCAGCCGAGGAACACGCGCTGATCGCCGGTGAAGCCGTCGATCACCGGGGCCGGCTGGCCGTGCAGCGAGAGGTGATACGCGTCCAGCGCCATCAGGATGCCACCGAGGTCGCCGATGTTCTCGCCCATCGTCAGCTTGGGGATGATGTGCAGGCCGGGGAGCTGCGGGAAGTTCACGGCTTCGTACTGCGCGCCGTACTTGGTGGCCTGGACCTCGAACTTCGTCGCGTCTTCCGGCGACCACCAATCGCGCAGCATGCCGGTGCCGTCCGACTTGCGGCCCTGATCGTCGAAGCCGTGCGTGATCTCGTGGCCGATCACGGCGCCGATGCCGCCGTAGTTCACGGCCATGTCCGCTTTCGGATCGAAGAACGGCGGCTGCAGGATCGCCGCGGGGAAGACCACTTCATTCTTCGTGGCCTGGTAGTAGGCGTTGACCGTCTGCGGGGTCATGCCCCACTCCGCCTTGTCGACCGGCTTGCCGATGCGGGCCAGGTCACGAGCCCATGAGAACTTCGCGGCGCGCTCGGCGTTGCCGACCAGATCGCCCTCGCGGATCTCCAGCTTCGAATAATCGCGCCACTGCGACGGGTAGCCGATCTTCACGGTGAAGTGCGCGAGCTTGTCGAGCGCGCGGGCTTTCGTCTCGGCGCTCATCCACTGCAGGTTCTCGATGCGGCCCTTCATCGACGCGCGAAGGCCGGCCACGAGCTGCTCCATCTTTGCTTTCGACTCGGGCGGGAAGTAGTCGGCCACGTAGGTCCGGCCGATCGCTTCGCCCATCGTCCCTTCGGCGGCGCCGACGGCGCGCTTCCAGCGCGGGCGCTGCTCTTTGGTGCCGCCGAGGAACTTCGAACGGAACTCCCAATGCGTGTCGACGAAGCGCTTCGAAAGGAGCGGCGCGGCGTCGTCGGCGATGTGGAACGCTTCCCACGCCTGGAGCGTGGCCACCGGCGTGTCGGCGAAGACCTTGGCGATCTTCGGAAGGGCGGTGTTCTGGCGGACGACGGCGCGGTCGACTTTGTCGAGGCCTGCTTCCTTGAATGCCAGCGTCCACGGGAAGCCGGGCGCGTTCTTTTCCAGGTCGGCGATGGTGGTGGGGTTGTAGGTCGTGTCGCGGTTGCGGCTTTCGGCGCGCGTCCAGTGCGCCTCGGCGATCTTCGTTTCCAGCGCGACGACGTCGGCGGCGCTCTTTTCGGCATCGCTCCAGCCGATGAGGCCGAGCATGTCGGCGACGTACTTCTGGTAGCGCTCTTTCTGCGGCTTGAAGTTGTCGCGGAGATAGAACTCGCGGTCGGCCAATCCGAGGCCGCCCTGCGAAAGGTAGAGCGTGTACTTGTCGGGATTCTTGGCATCGTCGCCGACGCCGGCGCCGAAGAAGGCGCTGCCGAAGCCGCGGGCGGAGCTGCCCATGATCCGGGCCATGTCCTCGTGCGTCGTGGCCTTCTTCACCGCGGCGAGATACGGCGCGAGCGGCTTGGCGTCGAGCTTCTCGGCGGTGGCTTCATCGAGATAGGAGCAATAAACCATCGCCACCTTTGCCTCGTCGGAGCCGGGCTTCAGGCTCTTGTCGGCCGCCCACTTTTCGAGCAGCGCATGCACGCGCGCCTCGGAGAGGTCGCCGAGGACGGCGAAGGCGCCGTAGCCGGTCTTGTCGGCGGGGATCTGCGTGTTCGCAGCCCACTTGCCGTTGACGTACTTGAAGAAGTCGTCGCCCGGCTTGACCGAACGATCCATCCCCTCGAGATCGACTCCCCACGTGCCGTAGCGCATGGCGGTGGTGGATGCATCCGGTGTCGTGTCCTTGGCGTTGTCGGCGGCGCGGGCAACGGTCGTTGACAGAAAAAGAGCGATCACTGCGATCGCAGAACCAAAACGATTCAAACGCATAGGTGGTTTTCCTCTCGGTTGTTGGAAGCCCCCCAGGACGGGAGGGAAATGGAGGATAGCCTAAGAGCGGCGCGGGCGAGGTTGCAGCTTTGTGACAGCGCTCTCTGCGGTTCACCAGACGGTGCACGACGGATCGCGCACCATGGCGTCGCCGGGTTTGCAGGCGAACGCTTCGCGAAACTCGGGCATGTTGGAGACCACGCCGTTGATCCGTAACGGCGCCGGCGAATGCGTGCCGGTCTGCACCATGACCCGAAGCGTCTCCGGCGACATGCTTCCGCACCAGGCGTGCGCGTAGGAGAGGAAGAAACGCTGATCGGGCGTCAGGCCGTCGATGATTTCGTTCTCTTTCCCTTGCGCTTTCAGACGGTCGTGCAGCGCGCGCAGGGCAATGCGCAGGCCGCCGTTGTCGGCGATGTTTTCGCTGACCGTCAATGCGCCGTTGACGTGGACGTCGCCGATTCCTATGTATCCGCTGTACTGGTCGCGGATGCATTTGGCACGCTCGTCGAACTTCGCCGCATCGTCCGCCGTCCACCAGTCGCGGCGATTTCCACCGCCGTCGAACGTGCGCCCCTGGTCGTCGAAGCCGTGTGTCAGCTCGTGCGCGATGGTCGAGCCGATGGCGCCGAAGTTCGTGGCGTCATCGGCAGCAGGATCGAAGTACGGCGGCTGGAGAAGGCCGGCGGGGAAGTTGACCGTGTTGTCGGCGGCGCTGTAGTAGGCGTCGGCGGTGGCCGGCGTAATCGCCCAATCGTCGCGGCTGTGCGGCTTGTTGATCTTGACCAGATCGCGCGCGACCTCGAACGCGCTGGTGCGATACCAATTGCCGAGGATGTCGCCGCGTTTGATCGTGAGCGATGAATAGTCAGGCCAACGGTCGGGATAGCCGATCTTGTTCAGGACCGCGGCCAGCTTGATGCGCGCCTGGGTCTTCGTGGCCTCCGACATCCAGCCGAGCGAATCGATCTCCTCGCCGAATGCGGTTTCGATCGTCCTGACGAGGGCGAGCATGCGCGCTTTGGCGGCGGGCGGAAACGTCCGCACTACGAACTCCTGACCGACGGCTTCGCCGAGGTCGCGGTCGGCAAAGTACGCGCAACGCTTGCGGAGGGGAGTCATCTGCGTGCGGCCGAAGAGCGCTTTCCCGTAGAACGCAAACCGCACCTCGACGAAGCGATGCGGCAGCGCGTTCGCGCTGAAGTTGAGGAGGTTCCAGCGCAGGTACGCTTTCCAGTCCTCCAGTGATCGCGACTGCAGCAGCGCGTCGAATCCTCGGAGCGCGCCCGGCGAGAGGACGAAATATCCTTTCGGCCGCGGCGAGCCGACGGCCGTTAGCCAGCCATTCCAATCGAAGTGAGGCGTGAGCGCCTGCAGCTCCGCGAAGGACATGGTCCGGCTGACGTGCTTCGGATCGCGGCGTTCCACCATGTCCATCTCGCTTCGGGCGAGCTCCCTTTCCATCGCGACGATGACGGCCGCGTCCACTCTGGCCTGCTCTGCGCGCTCACCAGCCAGCATCAGAACGTTCTCGATCATCTCGTCGTAGGCGGCGCGCAATTCGATCGAATCCGGATCTCTTTTGAGGTAGTACTCGCGATCGGGAAGCCCCAGGCCGGCCTGATCGATCGCCAGAAGGGTCGAATCGACGTTGGCGGGATCAGAGCTCGATCCGAATCCGAAGACGGGACTGCCGGCGGTGGCGCCCTGCACGAGATTTCCCGTGATGCGATGCAGATGTCCGAGGACCCTCGGCAGCGCGGCCTTCGATTTCATCGCCGCGATGCGCGCCAGCTCGGGACGGATCGTTGCCAGTCCCCGCCTTTCGATCGCCGCTTCGTCCATACAGGAGGCGTAGTAGTCGCCGATCTTCTGCTCGATGGCGGTGCGATGCGCGCTCGGTTTCGCCGCCGACTCGAGGATGTCGCCGAGAATCGCTCGATTGCGATCGGTGATCTCGCCGCCGACTCCGGTCGCCGATTTCAGGGGAGTGAGCGGATGTGCCGCCTCCCATTTCTCACAGGCGTAGGCGTGGAAGTCGGCGCAGGCGGGCGCGACCTGCGCGCCAGCGGAGAGCGCGAGAAGACTCCCCAGAACGGCGGCCGCGATCGTGCGCATGCCGGGAAGTGTAGCTACATCGATCCGAGCGCCTCCTGCATCCAGTCGACGACGTCGACGACATTGTTGATGGGCGGGTTGTAGGCCGGAGGACGAACACCTTCGATGTACTGCGTCGCGCGCAGGAAGAGCGTGAAGAGATTGGGCGCCAGGAAGGCCGGCTTGCCGACTTCGTCCCTCATGATCTCGCCGATGGTGTGGCGGCCGAGGCTGCGGTAACTCTCGAACTGCGACTCGGAGAAGAACTGGTCGACGGTCGACTCGTGCGGGAAGGTGTCGTTCGTCTTCCGGTAATTGCGCACGTCGGCGGGGCAGTCGTCGTAGACCGCCGGCTTGATGTAGAGCAGGCGGCCGATGGCGTTCCCGCCGTCGACGTTCTTGTAATAGATGTCGCCGGTGGCGCAGTAACGGCCGGTCCGCGGATTGGTCTGCGGGCCGATGTACTTGGTCACCAGATTCTCGATGGGGATGCCGAGGTCGATGCGGATCTTGCGGATGGCATTGGCCAGATCGCCGAACGCGTATTGCGAGTCGCCGGTGGCGTCGCAAACCACGATGTACTTGCAGCGGCGCAGCACCATCTCGTACAGCCCGAGGTTGTCGAAGTGGCCGCCGTCGGAGAGGAAGACGTAGGAGTCGGTGTCCTTGGTGGCGCCGAGCGCTTCGTCGAACAGGTATTGCAGGCTGACCCTCGGAGAATCGCGGACGTACGTGTTTTTGCCGTCGGTCCCCGGGTTGCCGAGCCACCATCCCAGCCGCGCGTTGAAGAGCGTCATCAGGAAGGTGACCACGGGCGAGGAGTTGTGGCCCTGATTCGGACTCACCGCCGCGCCGGAGATGGCCATGGCCGTGCCGAGGGAAATGGCGTTGGCGTATTCGGAGGCGTCGCGATATCCGAGCCGGTGATTGCCCGCGTGCAGCGGAGAGACGGTGAACGAGTCGGCTTTGCGCTCCTGCCAGGCAAGGTTGTCGCCGCCGACGAGATTGAGAGCCATGCTGAGAACGTGCAGCGGCGGCTTCCCGATCGTCGGCTGTTCCTGCGACAGCAGCGAGATGGGAAGCGTGGAATCGGGCTGGAACTTCTTCTCGAAGCAATCGCGATCGGACTGGGTAAGAGGCGAGCTTGCGGTGGCCGGAGGGATGGCGTCGTCGAATTTCGCGAGCGCGTTGGGAAAGGTGTCCTCGAGGTAGCGCCGGTTTTCGCGGAGCAGCGCGGCGGAGCAGGGCGCGGGCACGTCGTTGGCGAGGTCGTGGGTCAGCATCCGGCGATTGATGGCGTCGAGGATGGCGATCTGCAGCTCCGCGCGGTCGGGAGGCGGAGGAACGGCGACATACGCATTCGCGGAAGCGCGCAGATCCTGGACGTCCGACCAAGGCTCTTTCGGCAGATCGCGGGCGAACGATTCGAAGTCGAGGAAGGATGACGGCCACAAGACCTCAGGCCGCAACTCCCACATGTCGACGTTGTCCTCGGGGTCGAAACCGGTGAAGGCGTCGGGATGCCGCTGCCATCGCGAGGCACCGAGGTACGCGCGAATCAGGCGGTTGCGATACATGGCGTGCATCGAATAGAGGTTGACGTTGAGCAGGCGCGACATGAGTAGCGCCACCGAGAGAACGATCACGAAGAACGCCGCCAGCGGGAAGAACATCGTCGCGCGCAGCGACGCCAGATGCATTCCGGCCATCGGCGTGACCATCCACTCGCCGATCCTGACCGGCACATCCTCGAGAGCGGGCGGCCCGACCCGGCTGAGCCACGCGAATACTTCCGTCGTCCCCAGCCAGCGCAGCAGGGCGCTGGTGCCGAGGGAGATCACGGACACGATGAGCAGCAAGGTGACCAGCGCCGCTCCCTTCAGAATCCACGTGGTCCATGGCGAGGGACGCTTTGCCTTCGACTCGGAGGAGGCGCGCTTGCCGAGGAACCAGGAGACGACGCCGGATACGCCGCCAACGCCCGACAGGATGCCCGGCAGCGCGATGAGGAGAATCGGAAGGATCAGGACGGAGGTCGAGAGGAGGGCGTTGATCACGGCGCAGATGAACATCACCGCCGCGCTGCGCGCCCACCATTCGCGATCGTGATCGCTCGAAAAGAGCGTGGTGAAGCCGACCATCAACGTGGCCTCGGCGAAGAAGACCAGGAGGAAGAGCGGCAGCGCCAGCGCGGCATAGCGCTCGAGGTGGATGCCGTCCGAGAACGTGTTGGCGTCGAAGGCTTTCTCGAAAGAAGCCCACAAGAGGAGACCGCCGAGGTATCCGGCGACCATGGCCGAGGCGATTTCGCGAAGCGCGCGCGACCAGAAGTCTCTCCAGCTGGCGATCATCCGCACGAAGCCGCGAAGTTTGGCAATGAACCCCTGCTGCATCGGTGTCAGGGCGATGGAGCGTCGCAGCGAATAGATCAATGCTCCGGCAAAGCCGGCGGCCGAGAAGAGCTTCGCCAGCGCGAACGGATCGACGCCTTTCGGGTTCGGATTGTTCGGCCAGAAGATGACGAAGGCCACACCGGCGGCGATCAGCGGCACCAGCCAGAACAACACCCGCTTGCGCTCCCGGCGCAGCTGGCGGGCATCGACGCGATCGCCTTTGGCGGTGCGGTCGCTCTTCGGCCGGACCGTGGCCACGCCAATGACTGCGGCGGATCCGACGATGCCTGCGATCCAGGCCCAGCGCATGGGATCGAGACCCGCGCGCCCGTTGATGAGCGCTTCCATCACGCGCGGCAGCGCCAGCATCGCCGCCAGCGCCGGGATCAGCATCGTCCAGTTGAGCAGAAGATTGCGAAAGTAGGTGGCGACGAGCGTCCAGAGGTCGACGGAGAAGGCCGACGCGTTCGGAGCCAGGTACGAGCTGTACTCGCGCAGATGGCGGATCGGTTTCACTTCCGGCTCGGTCGGATCGATCGGCTGGCGGGAGAGATCTTTGGCCACGCCGCTCGATCCTTCCTTGTGCCTGCGCGTCCACGACGACAGCCAGCTGCCGATGTAGCCGCCGCCGGAAACGGTGGAGAGATAGTGGAAGCGCGTCAGCAGGCGGTGATCGGCCAGACCTTGCAGGATGCCGAGGTTGAAAGTCGCGCTGCGGATGCCGCCGCCGGAGAGGCAGAGCGCGGCAATCTCTTTCTCGTGAATGGCCTCGTACATGGCCCGGACGCCGTGACCGTCGGCGAGGTAGTCGCTGTACGCGGTCTCGAGGAGGATGGCGTTGAGGTGCGAGAGCGGCACGTCGTCGATGGAGTCGGGGACGACGGTGTCCGGCTCGGGACCGTCGATCAGGCCGAGCATCCGCTTCAGCTCCGTGGCGCTGACCGAGATCGGCTGCAGCAGCTCGTCCGCTTTTTTCTTCTGCCGCTTCGGTCTCCAGAAGGCCAGCCGGCTGAAAAAGCCGGGCTTCGAGTCGTCACGGAAGGTGGCGATGAGCCTGTCCCGCACTTTCTCATCCGCAACGATGGCCTCGGCCAGCATGCGATCGTCAGCCAGCGTGCTCAGGAGTGCCGGGTACCGTTCGAACGCCGAATCGAATCCGTGCTTGATCAGAACGCGGATGGCGGCGGAGTGGCCGTCGAATTCGTGGTAGAGGTCGTCGTCGGCAAGGATCCGCTGCGCGATGTCGTCGTCTTCTAGCAGCAGCCGGCGCGCCTGCGGGATCTGCAGAAGGGCGCGCAGAATCTCATGCGATTCGATGTCCGCCCTGACCGCGGGATCTTCGAGCAGATGCTGCAGCAGCCAGGCGTCGTCTTCGGTGCGCTGGCCGTCGCTGCGATGCGGCACGAGCATGGCGTTCAGCTGATCGATGAGCTGGTTCTCGCCGAAATCGTGGCCGAGCCGGCGCGCCAGCAGGTCCCATCGCGTTCGTCCATGCGCGTGGGATTCACGTCTGGACACCTGTTCGAGCCGACGCGCCAGACTGGCCAGCTCGCGGACGTGCGATCGCTCGATCTGAATCGGCTTCAATGACGGTTCATTGAAGAAGTAGCTGAACTCGTCGCGCAATATCTCGCCCAATGAAAGCGGATACACCGGCATTGACGACCTCGCTTTTGTTGAAAGGATTGGTACCTATGGAGGGCCGCAAGCGGCACCTTTCCCTACCCACGTCAGACGGACCGAGCCGTGCATTTCCGACGGCATGTCCGTTGCTCAACAACAGTGCGGAGGCACGACATGGACGAAAAGAAAGTGACGCAAACGGAGACGAAGACGAAGGACGATCTCTGGGGAAATCCGAAAGAAAAAGAGACCGTCACCCGCGAGACGAAGTCGAAGGAAGGCATCTTCGGTGATCGGAAAGAGACCACGACCACCGTCGAGAAGAAGGAAGAAGAGTAACTTCCTCCGCCGGACGTTGCGCTGGAACGCAACGCCCGGCGTTTTCCCCAGCGTTTCCGATGGTCAGCGGGCGCTCGCGCCGCCTTTCGTCAGCAACACCACGTCGCACATCTGCAGGTAGTGCGTCATCACGATGCGCTGACCGTCCGGCGACCATTCGTAGCTGGCGATCGAGCCGTCGGTGAAATTCGTCAGCGGCGTTGCCGGTCCGCCGGCGAGCGGCTGCATGAAGAGGTTCTCCTGCCGCCCGTCGCGCTTGACGTAGACGATCCCCTTGCCATCAGGCGTCCAGCGAAACATCTGCGCGGTGAGCTCGGGGAGATGCGGCGGCGTGCTTCCGTCGAGTGGAAGGATGATCAGCTTCGCGCCGGTGTCTTCCATCCCCGAGGTGAAGGCGACCAGTTTTCCATCGGGCGAGACGGCGGCGTCATGTCCCTGCGATGCGTAGAGTTTCGTCACTGCACCGCCGCCGATGCCGACTTTGAACAGCTTCACCGCCTTGTCGTCGAGCGCGGAGAAAACGACCGAGCTTCCGTCAGGCGTGAATCGCAGCCACTTGAGAAACGGTCCGGTGGTGGCGATGGTGATTGACGCGCCGCCATCGATCGCAACCCACTTCAGCCACGCGTGATTCGACGTGTCGTTCCCGGTGGCGTAGACGATGCGCTTGCCGTCCGGCGAGATCGCGAAGTCGTAGATCGCAGGCGCCGCGACGATCTGTTTCTGCTGCGAGCCGTCGGCATTCATCCGCCAGATAGCCGAGGTGCCGTGGGCGCGGCTGGCGTAGACGATGGTGGCGCCGTCGCTGGTGACAATCGGATGCGATTCCAGCCGTTCATCGTTCGTCAGCTGCCTGGCCTCGGAACCATCGGCATTCGCGGTCCAGAGATCGACCGTGCCGCCGGCGGACGATGAATAGACGATGCGCCGGTCGCGCGTCGAAGTCAGTCCGAGCAATCCGTCCGAGGTGCCCAGGCCGCGCGTCAACTGCGTGGCGGGAGAGCCGGGCGTCACCGACCAGATCGTGGACTGATACTTCGATTGAATCGCGGCAACCGATCCGCCGACGGCATACGGCTCCGTGTAGTCGTCGCCGTCGTCGGTCAGGTTCGTCACCGCGCCACTGGCGGCATCGACACGCATCAGCTGGAAGCGTCCCGCCGAGCGCTCGTCGGCGGCGCTGATGAGGAGCGCGTCGCCGGATGCGGTCCAGGAAACGTTGTGAATCGTGCCGCGCGAGCCGGCCAGCGGGATGTTTTTCTGCGTGCCTGTGGCGACGTCGATGGTGATGAGCCGCAGGCCGTGAACAATGGCGATCTCCCGACCATCCGGAGACCACGCCGGCGACCTGGCTCCCTCGGGGAGCGGGAGCGTGGCCAGCACGCGCTCGTGCGATCCGTCGCGCGCGGTCACGAGCAGCCGGCTCTCGCCTTTCTCGAGCACGTCGCGCGTCACGGCGAGCTGCTTGCCATCCGGCGACGGTGATGCGGCGGTGTCGGCGTCGCCGATCAGCTTCGCCGGCGTTCCGCCGAGGATCGGCACCTCGATTACCGAGCCGTAGATGGTGCCGTCGTACCGCGTGGCGATCAGATGGTTGCCGTCGGCGGAGAAGGTGAGGCCGGCGTAGAACGTTTTCGGAGCGGTCGGAATGACCGCCACGCGGCTGCCGGTGGCGATCTGCTGCAGCCAGATTCCCTGGCCTGCGTCGTCGTTGTCCACGGCGTACGCGGCGAAGCGGCCGTCGGGCGAGACGGCGAGATGGACGATGTGGCCCGAGGTGGTGATCCGCTGGAGTGCGGAGTGCGCGATCGCGCCGTCGGCCGCGGTTGACTTCATCCGCAGGTGGATCTGCCAGCCGATCACGGCCACGATGGCGGCGATGATGCCGATGGCGACGTACACCCGCGTTTTGCTTTTCGGTTCCGGCAACGGCTCGGGCTTGCGCTCGTCGACGGCGCGCAGATCGAGGGCGACGTCGCGAATCGATTGATAGCGATACTCGCGATCCTTCACCAGGCACTTGCCGACGATCCGCTGCAGCTCCGGATGCTCGATCTCCGGCGGCGTGGCGTGCAGAACCTCGTGCAGCGTGTCGACGAACGAATCGCCGTCGAACGGCCGCCGGCCGGTGATGGTCTCGTAGATGATGCAGCCGAAGGAGAAGATGTCCGAGCGCTGGTCGATGATCTTGCCGAGGATCTGCTCGGGCGACATGTAGCCGGCGGTGCCGATCAATTCGCCCTGCGCGGTGATGGCTTTCATCGTCGGGGAGTCGGCGCCGAGGGGATTCCAGCCGTTGGAGGGCTCGACGAGTTTGGCCAGGCCGAAGTCGACGACCTTGGCGTAGCCCTCGATCGACACCATGACGTTGTCCGGCTTGAGATCGCGATGGACGATCCCTGCCGCATGCGCTTTCCCCAATCCCTCGGCGGTCTGCGCGAGGATCTCCAGCCGCTTCTGCGTCGAAGGATTACCGGCCAGAAACTCGCGCAGCGTCTCGCCTTCGATGAGCTCCATGGCGATGTAGTGGATCTCGTCCGGCCGCTGCCGCTGCCCGGCGACGGCAATCGGCTCGACAGTGAAGTTGGGACGCGCCTGGCCGATCTCGTAGATGGCGACGATGTGCGGATGGTTGAGCGCCGACGCCGATTTCGCCTCCTGCGCGAACCGCTCCAGCCGCTCGGCATCGTCGGTGAGCCCGGTCGGCAGAACCTTGAGCGCGACATCGCGCCCCAGCCGCTCGTCATGCGCGCGGTAGACGTCGCCCATCCCACCGGAAGCGATCAATGAACGGATCCGATACGGTCCGACGCCGGTCCCCTCCGGCAACGGATCGCGCGGAGGCGTCTCCACGACCATCACAGCCTGAGCCAGAATCCCGGCATCGACGGAGTTCATGTGTGCCTCCCTTGTTCGCGGACCCGGGAGTGTTTATACGCGGGCACGAAGGGAGGTTCGTGTCCGGGAGGTGACGGATTGGGGGAGGAATGATTGCATGTGGCGCAAAGGTCCGCGCGACGGGCGGAGCGTCATCGACGTCGCGTCCTCAATGCCCGGGGTAGGGAAATCACCTCGTTGCGTCCCTCCTAAAGCAAAGCTCATCCGCACGAATTCAAGGAGGACATCATGTCCAGAGCGAGACTCGGATTCCTCGTCAGCTTCGCTGGTGCGTTGATTCTTGCTGCCACGTTCTCCTGCACGGAGAAGGAATCGCCTGCGCCCGCGCAGCCGGTCGTCCGATACCTCCACAACGACAAATGGAAGGACGCGGTGGAGACTCTCTGCCCCGGCGGCAAGCTGACGGACCCCTGCGCCGGCGACATTTTCCCGGGCATGGATGGTCCGAATCTTCAGCTCACGAAGGCGGACATCAGCGGGCGACTGGTCTGGAACGTCTGGGTCGGCGACACCGGCTCGATGTGGGACTACATGTCGCAGCACGCGTTCGGTACGGCGGACCTGATCAAGACCATCGACTCACGGAGGCGCGCCGTTCGCCTGAAAGAGATCGGCATCATCAATCAACCGGGATTCCAGGCGGCGGCGAAGCCGGACAAGTACGGCCTCTTCATCGACGAGCCGAAGCCGGGCGATCCCGACGGCCAGATTGATTCGAAGCTCGACTACAACACGTACGGCCGCTCGTCAGGTGTGGTCGGCCTGCGCATCTCCGATAACCCGGCGTTCGTCAGCAGCAAGGCGGCGCAGGATGCCTGGAATTCGCACATCGACAAGGCCACCGGCATCAACAAGGACTACTACGAAAACGAGAAGTACTACACCGATCCCGCGCTCGTGCGCCCGTACGTCGTGGGGATGGCGTGCGCCTTCTGCCATGTCAGTCTCGATCCGGTCCGGCCGCCTGCCGATCCGGAAAATCCGAAGTGGGCGAATCTGAACGACTTCGTCGGCGCGCAGTATCTGAAGGTGTGGGCGGTCTTCGTTCCGCCGAATCCGAAGAACGATCAGAGCTTCGTCTGGCAGTTGATCCACTCCAATCCGGCCGGGGCGCTCGACACGTCATTCATCGCCACCGACTATCTGAACAATCCCGGGACGATGAACGGCATCTACCTCCTGCCGGCCCGGCTCGGCCGAGGCACGAAGCCGACGCTGACGAAACCGACGTCGCCCGACCAGGAGTACCTCACCGGCGGCGCGCTCGATCTTCTCCACATCCAGGACGACATCAAGAACGGCTTGACGATCCCGCGCGTTCTCAAACAGGGCGACGACTCGGTCGGCATCTATGGAGCTCTCAGCCGCGTCTATCTCAACATCGGCGAGTCGTGGCCGGAGTGGCAGAAGCACTTCATCCCGCTGGTGGGCGGCGTCGGTCAGACGCCGGTACCGGTAAAGACTCTGCAGGCGACGTCGGCGTCGTGGAACTGGAGCGAGGAACGCTCTCACGATCTCGGCGGCTATCTGGTCAAAGTCGCGCAGCCGCTGCTGCTGAAAGATGCGCCGGGCGGCGCGAAGTATCTGACTGCCGATGCGAGCAGGTTAGCCAACGGCAGGAAAGTCTTCGCCGAAAACTGCGCGGGCTGCCACTCCAGCAAGAAGCCGGCGGACGGCAGCGCTCCGGGATCCGACGCCGCGAAGGCGTGGTACGTGGCGCACGTCAACGATCCCGACTTCTTCACCGGCAATTTCCTGGCGGATGAGATTCCGCGGCCGGTCACTCTCATCGGCACGAACGCCACACGCGCCGCGGCCACGAACGCCATGCGCGGCCACATCTGGGACAACTTCTCCTCGGAGACGTACAAGACCCGCGCGCAGATCAAGCCTCTGACGCTGACCAATCCGATCGACAACACGCCGTTTACCTTCCAGATGCAGGGGAACGGTCCCGGTTACTACCGGCCGCCCTCGCTGGTCAGTCTCTGGAGCAGCGCGCCGTACCTGCACAACAACATGATGGGCGACGATCCGGCCGGGCCGTCGCTGGACCAGCGCATGGCCGCGTTCCAGGACGGCATCGAGAAGATGCTGATGCTGAAGCCGCGGAAGAACGCCATCTGGCGGACGACGGCGAAGAGCTACCTGAGCATCCCGGGCTCGTACATCAGCCTCGCGCCCACGCTCATTCCGAAGCTGCTCCCGGACCTCGCAAAAGCGCTCAAGGCTCTCGACCCGAACGCCTTCGATGCCGATGGCAAACTGGTGCCGCCGCTAATCCAGGCGATCAGAGACGTAGATCCGAAAGCGATCACACCCGAGGGCAACATCCTCATCGGGCCGATCCCGCAAGGAACGCCGATCAATCTCATCTCCAATCTCGACCTCGACGGCGCCGGCATTTCGCCGTCGGATCCCATCAAAGGTCGGTTGACCGTGATGAAGGCCCTCAAGGCCGCCGTGAAAGCGCTGGCCGACATCCGCGATCAGAACATGAACGATGCGCAGGCCACCGCGCGCCTGAAACTGATCGTTCCGGACCTCATCGCAGCGAACAAGTGCCCCGACTTCATCGAAGACAAGGGCCACGAGTTCGGTACGAAGCTGCCGGAGAAGGACAGGAGAGATCTGATCGAGTTGTTGAAGACGTTTTGAGGCAACCGCGAGACCCAGGTAACCCGTCATCGATCACTATCGGAAAATGGAGAAAGCTCATGCCCCCTTACGATGTGAATCAACTCCTCGCCATGTCTTCGGCCGATCTCGATGCGCTCTTTGCCAAGAGCCCTCCGGGACCGATTCCGGACGGACCGGCCGCCGGCACGGCGATCATCGCGCCCGGAACGCAGTACTCGAAGGAGATCGCCTCGGTGATCAGTCACTTCGGCTGGCAGGGGAAGACCTTCGACGGGAAACACGGCACGTTGCGGAACCGCATCACCGCTTTCGGGTTCAACGCCATCGTCGCCGAGGTCTATGTGGGCAACAGCCTGGCAGACGGGAAACCGTGCATCGTCCTCGACTACTCGAAGACCTCCTTCGTCGCCGAGCGCGTGCGCGATGAGATCCGTCTGATTGCGCCGGACACCTACCTCGGCAAGGTCTACTGGGACAACAAGCCCACCATCCACTTCGCCCTCCACTTCGGCGGATAAGCGATGGAACGCGAAGGGTACTGGCAGCGCCGCTACGAGGTGCTCCTGGCGTTTGCGATCGGCATTCCGTTGCTGATCGCCGTCTGGGCGGCGCTGCGCTTCATCCCCAGCCGTGCGGTTACGTACGCGAACATCGACGAGCACTTCAAATACGGCTCGACCGGAGGGTGGGCCTCGTCCGGCTTCCCGTACTGGATCTGGAAAGCGCTCCCGGTGGTCTTCAAGGACAAGCTCCCGAAAACCGGCGGCGAGGGATACGAAGCGTTCGGGATGTACTACGAGAAAAACGCCGACGGCACGAAGAAGGACTTGCCGGTCGGCGTGCAGAAGGGCCACAACATGGGCATCGACCGCGTGTTCGTCAATTGCGCGGTCTGCCACAACAGTACGGTGCGCGTCGGCGGCGAAACGCGGCTCTACCTCGGCATGCCGGCCGCGCGCCTCGATCTAGGCCAGTTCGAGCAGTTCCTCATCGACCTGCCCGTCGATGAGCGCTTCAGCGCCGCGTACATCGTCCCGGAGATCGAGCGTCAGGCGGGATCGCTGAGTCTTCTCGACAAGTATCTCGTCTATCCGCTGGCGATCGGACTCATGCGCGATCGCCTGATGATGCTGCGCAACCGCTTCGGTCCGATGGATCCGACCAGTTGGGGACCGGGGCGCGTCGACACCTTCAACTCCGCCAAGGCGCTCTTCAACTATCCGTTCCACGACATGGAGAAGACGTCGCCCGATGAACTGCGCGGCGCGGCGGATTTCCCATCGATCTGGAATCAACAGCAGCGCGAAGGGATGCAACTGCACTGGGACGGCAACAACTGCCGCGTCGACGAGCGCAACAAGAGCGCGGCCTTCGGCACCGGAACCACGCCGGCCACGATCGATCTCGATGCCATCGGCCGGCTGCAGAAGTGGCTGCTGACCAAGCAGCCCAACGCCTGGCCGAAGGAGGAGTGGCCGATCGACGCGGCGAAAGCGGCGCGCGGCGAGGTGGTTTACAAGGCCTACTGCCTGGCTTGCCACGGCACGAACGGCAAAGACTTTTCGGCGCCGTGCAGCGTTCCGCAGAACATCGCCAGCCAGCGTTGCGAACAGCAGGGGAAGGACGTGCCGTACGGCGATTGCGTCGGAACGGTCAAGCCGCTCAACGCTCCTGGTGATCCCTCTCCGCTCAATACCGACGCCTATCGTCTGAACTCGTACACCTACGATCTGGCCGCGAATCAGGGGATGCTCTATGCGGGCGAGCCGTATCGCTTCAAGCATTTTCGTAAGACCTTCGGCTACGCCAACATGCCGCTGGACGGCATCTGGCTGCGCGCGCCGTATCTGCACAACGGATCGGTGCCGACGCTGCGCCTGCTGCTCGAGCCGTCGTCGCCGAACGCGCCGGCGCACCGTCCCCGAGGCTTTTATCGCGGCAATGACAACTTCGATCCGAAGCAGGTCGGATTCGTCTGGCAGGTGCCGGCGGGCGACGGCCGGATCTATTTCCTTTACGACACCAGCCTCAAAGCCAACGGCAACGCCGGCCACGAAGGCGCGGCGTACGGAACGAACCTGCCCGCGAGCGACAAGGACGCGCTGGTCGAGTACCTGAAGACGTTCTGACGAGGATTGCCATGACACTCCAGATCAAGCCGATGCCGATGTGGCTCAAGAGCACGCTGATCGCCCTCGTCATCATCGTGGCGCTCGGCGGCTGGTTCACCTGGTACGAGTTCTTCCGCGAAGTCCCGGAGCAGACCTGGGAAGCCGAAAACGGGCACTCCGCCGAAGACATGCGGTTCATGTACGGCTCCATCGGCGCCGAGCGCGACGCCGGCATCCCGTACTGGATCATGTACGTGCTGCCGCAGGTCTTCCCCGACAAACTCCCGGGTCGCCTGGGCAAACCGCCCGGCGCCGGCGGCTACGCGGCCTTTGGATTGGCGTGGGAACAGGGGCACGAGCTGCCGGTCGGATTCACCACCAGAGTGATCGGCTTCAAACGCGTTGCCCAGAACTGCGCGATCTGTCACACCGCCGGCTACCGCACGAAGCCGGGCGAGAATCCGACCTACGTTCCCGCCGGACCCGACGCCACCTTCAATCTCGAGGAGTTGTTCCGCTTCCTCGTCGATTGCGCCAAGGATCCGCGCTTCAACTCCGACACCTTGATGGCGCAGATCGCTCTTTCGCAGCCGAAGGATTTCTCGTTCGTCGACGGGCTGATCTACCGCTACATCCTCATCCCGATCACGAAGAAGCGGCTGATGGAGCGCGAGAAACAGTTCGCCTGGATCTACCGCCACTCGCCGCCGCAGCAGTGGCCCGACTGGGGCCGCGGCCGCGACGACGCCATGAATCTGACCAAGTACTTCCTGACGACGTCGCCGATGGACGACACGCTCGGCCCGACCGACATGCCGTCGATCTGGAATCTCAAGAAGTATTCGCAGGGCCCGATCGTCCGGAACGCCGTCGACAGCTGCGGGCCGAATCTGCCGAAAACGCGAATGAATCTCGCCGGCGACAGCTGCAATGCGAACTCCGTGATCATCGACTCCGCCCTCGGCCTTCTCAGCAAGGCGCCGCCGAGCAATCACATGTTTCTCCAGGAAATCGGCTGGCTGGAAAAGTACCTGAGCAACTACCCGGCGCCGAAGTTCCCCTTCCCGATCGATCAGGCCAAAGCGGCGGCGGGCAAGGCCGTCTTCGACGCGCAATGCGCGATGTGCCACTGGAGCGATCGCACCGGAACCATTCTGCCGGTCGCGGAAGTGGGCACAGACCGCGAGCGCATCCTGAGCTGGAACAAGGACGCGGCCATCCGCGCCAACGACGCCGTGAAGTCGTTCGGCATCGAACGCCGCGGTTTGGTGGAGGCGAATCCGTACGGCTACGTGATCTCGTTCCTCGACGGCATCTGGCTCCGCGCGCCGTATCTGCACAACGGCTCGGTGCCGACGCTGCGCGATCTGCTCAAGCCGGCCGCGGAACGGCCTCAAATGTTCTACCGCGGCTACGACGTCTACGATCCGTTCGACGCCGGTTTCGTTTCGCGGCAGGATCAGGCCACACGCCTCGGTATCAACTGGAATGACGTGCTGAACGTGGCCACGCCGTACGACGTCCACATGCGTTCGAACGGCAACATGGGACACGAGTTCGGCGTCACGCTGCCGCAGGCGGACAAGGACGCACTGATTGAGTATCTGAAGACGCTCTGACGATGTCCCCGATCCTCGCACTCGCCGTCATCATCATCGCGATCGTCGTCGCCAAGCGGATGCTTTGGCGGCACTACGAACCCGAGGTGACGGCGGAGGTCCGAAAGCTGCGCTGGCTCGATTGGACGGACACGGCCATTCGCGTGTTCAGCTGGCTTGCCGGGATCGCGCTCGTGCTGGCCGCGGTCTACTTCGCTCGATCGACGGCTCACGGAAGCTGGTTGGACGTTGCGATCGGCCTCGGCGCAGGGATCGCGTTGCTCCTCATCAGCGTCTTCCTCTCATCGCGCTACGGCCTGACCGCGGATGCAGTCGACGGCGCCGGCATCGGCATTCTCTACGTGACGTGTTACGCCATGCACGTCCGCTGGAACCTCGTGCCGTTGCCGGTGGCGCTCGTGGCCATGCTGGTCGTCACCGGCGCGGCGCTGTTTCTGGCCACGCGGCGCGCGTCGTTCTTCATCGCCATCCTCGGCCTGATCGGCGGCTTCGTCATGCCGGCGTTGCTGTCGTTCGACGACAAACCGCTGGAACTGTTCGCCTATCTGCTCGTGCTGAACGCCGGGATGTCGTGGCTGGCGTTTCGGATGCGCTGGCCGTTGCTGATCGCGTTGAGCGTGGGCCGGACCGCGGTCTACGAATGGACGTGGGTGCTGCAGTCGCTCACCTCGTCGCAGCTCTGGCTTGCGGCGCTGATCTTCGCCGCGTTCGCAATCGTTGCGGCGGCTCCGGTCTGGTACCGGCGATGGGACGACTATCCGCCGCGCTTCCGCCACATCGCCGCGGTCTCGCTGCTCATGCCACTGCTGTTCGCGTTCTACATGGCCGCGAACGCGAACTACGGCGAGCAGATCAACGTCCTCTTCGCCTTCCTGCTGGTGATCGCGGTCAGCTTGTTTCTTACGGTCTGGCGCGGTGGACCGGCGTGGCTGCACATCGCCGGCGGCATCGCCACGAGCGTGACGTTCCTGCTCTGGTTCTGGCAGTGGTGGATGGAGTGGTACGGCCCCGATTCGTGGCCGCCGCGGCCGGTGCCCGGTCTGATTCTCACCATCGCGATCTGGCTCGGCCTCTTCATCGCGCTGTATCTCGTCCGGACCACGATCTTCGCATCGCTCCTCTTTTTCGTCTTCATCGGCCTGGCCATCCGGCAGCCCGAGGACTATGTGATGCTGGTCGTGGTGATGCTGGCGCTGTTGATCACGGTGGTCCAGGCCTTCATCCTGAGCGGCAACCCGATGCTCGGCGCGATCGCCATCGGCCTCAGCGCCATCGCGGTGATGGTGCTCAATCCGATGTCGCTGCTCTACGCCACGCGCGTTTCTCACGCGCCTACGCCGCCGCCGATGGCGGGGATCATCATCGCCGCGTTTGCGATCCTCTTTGCCGCGCTCCTGGCGCTGGCGTCGATTCTCGACGTGCCGGTTCTGGCGATCCTGGCGGTTCCGTTTTACGCGGTCATGCTGATCACCGTGTATGCGCCAACCAATTCCGGACAACTGGTGCTGGCGATCGTGCCGTACGCGCTTTTCGTGGTCTACGCGTTTTTCCCCGGCGCGCGCGTTCGCGGCCGCTGGTCCCTACATCGCGGTGGTGCTGGCCAGCGTCGTCTTTCTGCTCAGCGCGGCGGTGACGGTTCGCTCGATGGGCGGCATCGCCGGCCTGGTGCCGCTGATCGAGGCGGCGGTGTTGCTGATGCTTCTCTGGCGGACCGCCCGCCTCGAGCCGATCGAGCCACGCTCCAGCCTTCTCCTGAGCAGCGCGCTTGCGTTGCTCAACGTCGCGTTCCTGTTGTTGCTGGCCGAGGTGTGGATTGCGGTGGCGATCGGGATCGAGATCGCGGTCCTGTCGTGGCTGTTCGCGCGCTTTGCCTGGCGCGGATTCCTTGCCTGGAGCGTCGGGCTGGCGATCATTCTCTTCGTCTGGATCACGTTCGACCCGGCGATCTACATGGCCGTCGCCGTCTGCGCCGTCGCCATGTTCGCGGCGGCATGGTTTGCTCCGCCGCAGATGACGCGCCTGCGCCTGCTCTTCTCGCTCGCTGGCCTGATCGAGTCGTGGTACCTGGTCAACATCGTCATCGCCAACGTCTACCACTCCGCCGGCGTTGCCCTGAACGTCCAGTTCATGAACTTCGCGGCGCGTGAAGACGTCACATTCACCATCGCCTGGGCGCTGATCGCCACCGGCCTGCTGTTCATCGGCTATCGGTGGGATTGGCAGGGAGCGCGCGTCGGTGCCACCGGCCTGCTGATCCTGGCCATCGCCAAGTGTTTCCTGCACGATCTCGTGCGCCGCGGCGATCCGTATCGCCTGGCGTCGCTCCTCGGCGTGGCGGTCTCGCTGCTCGCAGCCGGCGTCATCCTGCAGCGTTACGCGCGTCTTCCGCAATCACGTCCGCTGCCTTCTCGCTGATCATGTAGATCGGCGTCACGATGAAGAATCCGGGGATGCGCGGAAAAACCGATGCGTCGACGATGCGCAATCCCTTCGTGCCGATCACGCGGAAGCGGCTGTCGACCACGGCCTTCGGATCATCGACCCTGCCGATCTTGCAACTGCACGAGGCGTGATGTCCCCAGGCGTTGTTGCGGATCCATTCGCCGAGACCGGCATCGGGAACCTGCGGGCCGGGGAGGACTTCGCGCGCGATCCCGGCGTTCCGCGCGTTCATGCTCCGGACGAATTTCACGGCCTTGACCACTGATTCGAGATCGTCGCCGCTGGCGTCGTTGCCTTCCTCGAAGTAATGAAAGTCGATCGCGGGCGTTTCCAGCGGGTTGTTGCTTTTCAGCCGGACCGTGCCTGCGGTGTTGTTCGTGTGAGCCTTGACGATGGCCCAGGTGAGCGAATTCTTCTTTCTCGTTGCGATCAGCTCCGAGTAGCCGGGAAAGTAGCCGTGGAAGTCGCCGGGGAGAGCGAAGATGAAAAGGTCGGGGTCCGGTTTGCTCTTATCGGACTTCAGGATCATCGCCGCCATGGCGCCGTTCGAGGTGTAGACGCCTTTGCCGCGCTCCCATTCTTTGAATGCCGGATCGGGCGGATTGTCCGGCCCGGGCGGCTTGAAGGTAGCGCCGTTGAGCATGGAATAGGAACGCTTCATCTCCGAGACGATGCCGACCTCGTAGCGGTCCTGAAGATTGCTGCCGACGCCGGGAAGGTCGACGCGGCATTTGATGCCGATCTTCGGATCTTCGAGATGCTCCTTCGGCCCGATTCCGGAGAGCATCAGCAGCTGCGGCGTGTTGAACGCGCCGCCGGCGAGGATCACCTCGCGCGTACAGCGATACTCCTTTTTCTCGTACGCCGGCGTTTCCGCCGCGTTCGGGCCGGCGCGATAGAGATCCTTTCCCTCCCAGCACTCCACGCCGAGGGCGCGCTTGTCGTCGTCCAGGATCACGCGCGTGGCAAGGTTGCTCATCTTCACGATCAGGCGATCGGGGTACTTCGTCATCACCGCGCGGATGAACTCGCGCGTTCCGTTGCGCTTTCCCTTCGTCGTGGCCAGCGGGATGGTGGTGGTCACGCCCTCCACCGCGGCGCGATTGCGCTCGTCGTTCGGGTCGTCGTCGGTGATGAACCATCGAAAGAGGCGCCGGAAGAATCCGCGATACCAGAAGCGGCGCTCGGCGTGAAAAAGCGACGACAGCACGGTCATGGCCACGTTCCGGTCGCCGAATGCGATCGAGGGATCGACCTTACTCGTTCCCAGCCATCCGCTGAATCCGTGCCGGGCCGGATCGCGCTCGCCGGGTGGTGGTGGTCTCCGGTACTGGCAGCGTTCGACGCGCTCCCAGTACTTCCACATGTTGTCCGCGTGCCACGACTCGTCGTTCGTGCGATGGGCGATGTCGTCCCAATCGCTGTCGTGCGGCACAACCGTGATCATGGCGTTGTGCGCGGTGCAGCCGCCGAGCGTGCCCGCGCGCGGGTAAAGCACGCCGCCGTGCTCCTCGCGGTATTTCGGATCGCGTTTCTCGTCCGTGTCGTAGTGATGGACGAAGTAGTTCCACGCCATCTCCTTCTCCTCGGTGGAGAGAGCGTGAAAGCAGGGGACCTGGTACTTGTACGACTCCGGGGCGGAGCCGGCTTCGATCAGCAGAACGCGAAATCCCCTGACGGCGAGATTCGCCGCCAGGGGTCCGCCGCCGGCTCCGGAGCCGACGACGATGTAGTCATACGCTTCGGATTCGATCGCGTCGTCCTCAGAACGTCTTCAGAAACGCGATGAGCGCCTTCTTGTCGGCATCCGACAGTCCCGGTTCGCCTTCGCTGGCCGGCAGGTAGTCGGTTCCGAAATAGTGGCCCTTGTTGACGACGAAATCCGCGCACTTGGAGACCCCGAGCAATTTCGGGACGAGTGGTTTGAGCACTCCACGCGCCTCGTCGTCGCTGGCACCTGGCGGCAGGGCGTCCAGTTTGTGTTTGACATCCAACAGAAGACCAACAAGAACGAGGGGATCCGTCTCCAGGTTGATATTCGCCAACAGGTTGACCGGCGTGCCCTCGGGGATAGGTCCGATGCGGATTCCGTCCGCGCCGACGAGCGGTTTCAGCAGCGGCGGGACATAGCCGCGGGCGATGCTCACATAACTGCGCTGTGTGGTCCGGTCGATCCAGCCCGGAAGAGACTTACCGGATTGCGTGGCGAACGTACCGTTTCCTTTTCTCTTTTCCGGCCACAGCATCTGGGTGATGCCGTCGTCGAAGGCCGACATCCGGTCCTGGACCGAGCCGCTCTCCTGGAACAGGCCCACGCTGTTGTTCTGCAGATAGGGCGCCGTCGACCAGAGACTGATGAGCGATGCCGGACGGGTGAACCCGCGCCCGCCACCCGGCATGTCGTACCACGACGTCTCGCCCGTGTACGGATGGTGGATCATCACTTTTCCGACCGAGGGGAGATTCTTGTAGGACTCCGAGGAGAAGTTGTCCCAGATATTGCCGCGGATGGCGTTCGTCGCCAGCGGACTGCAGGCATTCGTCTCCATCAGCGTGACCGGCACGCGGACCTCGTTGGACAGATAGTTGTTGTCCAGGAAGTCCGGAGCCATGACGATCTGCTTCATCGCGTCCTTGAACTCCGTGGTCTTCGTGTAGGTCCAGTAATCGTCCCAGCACTTCATGTAGTTCGGTCCGATACAGCCCGGCTTGAAGTAGGTGGAGAAGACCTTCTCCGGCAGTTTGCTGGAGTGGCAGCGCGCGCAACGCTCGCCGAAGACTTCCTTTCCGCGCGGAACGAGCGAGGAGTCCGTCATGTAGCTCTCGCCGCCCGGCGCGACTTTGAGGTAATCGGGTTTCGCCGTGGCCAGGAAGAAGAGCGCCACGTTGGGCGTCTGCGCTTCGTTTGCTTTCCAGTACGACGAGTTGCGCTCGGCATCGGCGATCTGAATCCCGCTGACCTTGGGGCCGCCGACCATGGGGATGAAGTGCAGCAGCCACTCTTCGCTGAACAGGCCGATGTTGAGATAGACGCGATTGAGGGCGCCGAGCGCGCCGACCGAGTCCGAGCCGTCCTTGAGAACGTGCGTCGTATTCACGACGTGCGTGGCGGGATCGTAGAGCTTCGAAAGCGCCGTACCGGCGGGGACGTACTCGTTGAACTGTTTATTGTGGTCGCTGCCTCCCAGGAGTTGTTCCTGTCCCCACTTCCGGCCGATCTCGAGCCGCGCGCCGAGGTTGTAAATCGCGTTCATCGTGCGCGGGTTGTTGATCTGGTCGGAGGAGACCAGCGACGTATCGAGCGCGCCGGGACGCGAGGTGTGGAAGAGCTGCCAGATGTAGCTTCCCTGATCCTGATCGAACATGAAGATGCGCTCGATCCAGAAGTACTGCGCGCCGGGATTGCTATTGAGGTTTTCCCATTTCGGGTTCTCCGGATCGGCCGGCGGATTCGACGGATTCGGTCCGACGTGGCAGAAGCCGCACGACATTCCGACGCGATACGGTTTCACCAGCTTCGCATCGTTGTAGTAGGTCTTGTCGTTGTAATAGCGGACCGGGTCCCATCTCTTCTGGGCTGCCTCGTCGAAGTACGGATTGGGGAAGAGGCGCAGACCGACCACGCCCGTGGCGTAGCCGTAGTACGAACCTGCGGGGATGTTTTTCCCTCGGGCGAGGTACTTCACGCCGGGGTACTTTGTTTCGTTTTCGAAGGGATCGGGACCGCAGCCGGATCCTTCCACGCGCTCGTCGAGCCAGAGGCCGAACCGGTCCTTCCGCGGGCCGGTGGCTTTGCGGAAGCACGGCTCGTTGACCAGGCCGAGGTAACGCCAGCGGTTGTCGCGGCTGTTTTTCAACCCCGGGTGGCTCGAGATCGTCTTCAGCAGATCGAGATTGCCGAAGCTGCTGACGGAGAGAACATCCCAGAGCCGGTCATTCCCCGCCGTCCAGACGATCCAGTTGTTCCGGCCGATGGCCACTCGTTTCGCCGCCTCGGCGGCCGAGATACCCGGCAGATAGGGATCGAGTGACGCGCGAATGGCCTCCGGGTTTTTCGTGAGGCCGTAATCCATGTCGGCGTAATAGTCCTCATCCGCGCCGGGCAGGCTTGCAGCGTCTCGGTTGGCAAGGAGAGCCTCGTCTTTGACGCGTCCCACCGGTTTCGGGCAGGCGGTTAGAAAAAAGGCGGCGGCGAGGATCAGGACGATTCCGAGGAGCTTTCGCATGGAAGGTACCTCCTTGTACGTAGTGGCCGCAGAGCCGAAAGCGTTTCAGCTCGACAGCCAACGTTCGATGAAATGGGCAGCCCGGAGGATGTTTCGTTACTACTGGAGAGCCGCTGGAAGGAGTTTTCCCTACCCTTACTACCGGACCACGATTTTTTAAATAGGCAAGTAGGGAAGGGTAGGGAAAACCGCCGTCTGGGGCACTCCTGTAACGAAACCACATCCACGATCACTACTTACAAGCGAGGAGTCACTCGCTCGATTGGCCGCAGAGGAGGGGTAGCCTTTATGCGTAAAGCCGGACTTGTATTCGTGGTCCTCCTGCTGGCGGAGATGGGAGTCGGGCAGGAGATTCCGAAACTGCCGCCCCTGAGCGATCCGCACGCGCGGACGGCGTTCGCCGACAACCTTTATCCGCCTGCCAAGGTCTGCGGGGAGTGTCACCCCAATCAATACAAGCAGTGGAGTCTTTCGTCCCACGCCTACGCCGCGGTCTCGCCGATGTTCAACAAGTTCGAACAGCGGATCAACGACATCTCGCGCGGCACCGTCAACTACTTCTGCGTTCGTTGCCACGCCAGCGTCGGCACGGCGCTCGGCGAAGAGCGCGCCATGGCCTGGTGGGATCGGACGCCGGCTGCCAAAGAGGGCATCACCTGCGTCACCTGCCACCGCGTCGGCGAGGCCTACGGCAAAGTCAACGCCGCGCGGCGGATCACGCCGGGGCCGATCCACGAGCCTGTGTTCGGCCCCTACGACAGCCTGGGAGGCCTCAAGGCCATCAGCAACGCCAGGGGAAACGGGATCCTGGTCACGCTCGACGAACCGGACAAGCCGGCCGAAGGCGACAAGAAGTGGATCCGGATGCACCAGACGGCCATCGAGTCGCCCCTGATCAAGAAATCGGAGTTTTGCGTGGCCTGCCACCAGGTCGCGGTCTACCCGGGCATCAAGCTCGAGACGGTCTGGGAAGAGTACCGGGCGTCTCCCGCGGCGAAGGAAAACATCACCTGCCAGGACTGCCACATGAGTAAGAACCCTGGTTACAACGATGGTTTTGAAAAAGGGTGGGCGGCCTGCATCAACGGACCGGTCCTCGGCGCGGACGGAAAATACTCCTGCCCCGACGGAAAGCAATTCAACGACACGCGAGACCTGACCGATCACACCTTTGTCGGTCCCGGCTATCCCATCAGCCATCCCGGTCTCTTCCCCTTCCGCCGCGAGGATTCGCCGTTCACTCCCCAGCAGTGGCTGACGTTCGACTATCGCGCCAGATGGGGAAGCGACGAGTTCGAACGGAACGTGCCCGCGTACTACAAGTTCCCGGCCGAGTGGCAGAACGCCGCCGACCGAAGGAAGGCATGGGTCATCGTCCAGGAAAACCTCGGTCGCTGGAGAGAGCGCGAAGAAGCGCGTTTGAAGCTGATGGAGAAAGCCTCCCGTCTCGACGGGCCGTTCTTCGACAGCAGCCCGGCGGCCGGCAAACCGTTCTCCTTCCACTACAAGCTCACGAATCTGAACAAGGGCCACAACCTCCCCTCGGGCTCACTCGGAGCGCAGCCTGAGTTGTGGCTGAACGTCGCGCTCATCGATCCCGACGGAAAGAGGGTCTGGGAATCCGGCTACGTCGACAAGGATGGCGATCTGGCCGACCTGCAGTCGATCGAAGTCGGCGATCAAACGCTGCCGCACGACAACCAGCTCTTCAGCATGCAGAGCAAGTTCCTGACGACCAACCTGAAGGGGACGGATCGGGAGATGTACCTGCCGATCAATCTGGACTTCGACCAGGATCCGTTCATCCGGCCCGGCGGGGCGCCGACGTCGATCCTCAATCACCCGCCGAACGCGCGGCTGGAAAAACGCAGCATTCCGCCCCTCGGCAGCCGCGTGGCGCATTACGAAGTCCCCGCGAAAGATCTGACAAAGAAGGGCACGTACCGGCTCGTCGCGCGTCTGCGCGGCAGGACCGAACCGATTTACTTCATGGAGTTCGTCTTCGCCACGACGGAGATGAAGCGGACCGAGAACGAATGGGTCACGGATACCCATGCCTACGCCGTCGCATTCGACGTCCACTGAGAGGGCGAACATGAACGGAAAAGCCTGGACTGCGAACCCTTTGCTCATCGGACTGCTCGTTGTGGTCCTCGGCACCACGGCCAATCTGGCCGCCGAGGACGACACTGATCAGGCCACAGCGCCCGTCAAACAGGATCCCTGCGTTCCGAAGCCGCTTCCGCCGGCGAGCACCGACCATACCGTCGACCCCGCGGCCAGGCTGCTGCCCGACGCGCCCGATCCGAGCCTGTTCAAGCCCGACCCGTGCTACACGCAGCCCTACGACTCCGCGGCGGAACTGGAGATCTACGGCGGCAAGAAGATGATCGTCAGACCGCAGCCGCCCATCCAATGGGCATGCGCCTCTACGACTACGGTGCCTTCACACCGCGCCCGACCTGGCTCGGACAGAAGAATCCGATCGGCTTCCACTTCCTGACCTTCGGCGATTTCCGTGTCGCCGCGGCCTACAACGACACCGGCGCGGCGAAGGGACAGTCGCAATTGGCCGCGCGCCTCAACCTGGACATGGATGCGCAATTCACAGCTACCGAGCGCATCCATCTCTTCACGCGCCCGATCGATAAGAACGGATCGTTTACCAGCTACGCGATCGATGGCCCGGTCAAAGACAAGTTCACTCACCACCTCGACTTCAACATCGACACGCTTTTCTTCGAAGGCGACATCGGAGCGATGCGGCAGGGATTCACCGGCGAGACGAATCACATCGACCGGCCGTTCGCCTTCGGCCGCGTTCCGATCATCACGCAGAACGGAGTCTGGATCGAAGACGCCATCGACGGCGCGTCCGTCAGTTTCACCGCGAGGAACAGTCCGAGATTCGACATCAGCAACTTCGATGTCATGTTCTTCGCGGCGCTCAACAATGTGACCACGGACGCCGACCCCGGCAACAAGGCCCGCGTCATCGGCATGGCTGGATTCGCCGATCTGCTGCGCGGCTACCTTGAGTACGGCGTCGGCTATCTCGACGCCGACGTCAACGGGCACAGTTACGTCAACGCCACGGCCGCATTTTCCAAACGGTACAAAGGGCGCCTCGCCAACAGCGTCCGGCTGATCGGCAACTTCGGCCAGAAAGGCGTGGGCGGTGTGAAGACGGCCGATGGCGCGCTGCTGCTGGTGGAGAACTCGCTCGTGCCGAGGCGGCACTTCGGGTTCGACGTCTCAGCGTTCAACCCGCTGAACTTTGTCCCGTACTTCAACTTCTTCGCCGGCTTCAAGTCGCCGCAGTCGCTGGCCCGCGGCGGCGATTCGGGCGGCGTGCTGCGAAATACCGGCCTGGCGTTCGAGTCGGACGGTATGACCGGATATCCGACGCTGGATGCGAAGGCGCATGACACCTACGGCGGCGCGGTTGGCGTGGAGTATCTGTTCGGTCTCGACCGACAGATCGTCATCGAGACGGCGACGGTGCAGCGCCGAGGGAACAGCGCGCTCCCCGGATCGGAACACTCGCTCAGCCTTCGCTACCAGCATCCGTTCACGCCCAGGTGGATCCTGCGCATGGATGCGATGAAGGGATGGCTGCAGGGGCAGAACGACATTTACGGAGCGCGAATCGAGCTCCGCTGCAAATTCTGAGGAGGTTGGCGATGCCCATCTTTCAACTGAATGTGAACGGCAAGCGGCACACGGTCAACGTCGACGGCAACATGCCGCTGCTGTGGGCCATCCGCGACGTCCTGGGACTGAAGGGTACGAAGTTCGGTTGCGGCGTCGCGCAGTGCGGCGCCTGCACCGTCCACCTCGACGGCCGGGCCGTGCGTTCCTGCTCGGTCGACGTCGGCGCGGCGCAGCTCTCGAACATCACCACGATCGAGGGTCTCTCCTACGACGGCGGCGAGCTCCACCCCTGCCAGAAGGCCTGGATCGAGCTCGGCGTGCCGCAATGCGGCTTCTGCCAGCCCGGCCAGATCATGAGCGCCGCGGCGCTGCTGAAAGCGCACCCGCACCCCGACGACACCCAGATCGACGATGCCATGCGCGGCAACATCTGCCGCTGCGGGACCTACCCAAGAATCCGGGCCGCGATCCACAAAGCGGCGGGAGACCGGACATGAGCAACGTCACTCGCAGAAAGTTCCTCCGCGATGCCGGCATCGGCGCCGGAGCTCTGGTGTGGGGCTGTTACATCGCCCCGGACGACCTCTTCGGCAAGCTGAGTCTTCCGAAGCTGATTCACGAAGGCGTCCCGCTGGGCAAGGACAATTTTTTCGTATCCATCGTTCCGATCGAGGGGACGATCGTCATCACCACGCATCGCGCCGAGATGGGGCAGGGAATCCGCTCCAGTCTCGCCGCGGTGCTCGCTGACGAAATGGAAGCCGATTGGGATCGGGTCCGGCTGATCCAGGCCAGGGCCGCCTCGGACAAATACGCCATCAAGTTCCCGTTCGAGGTCAAGAACGAGCTTCCGTTCCCCTACGAGAAAACGTATACGCTGAAGGAGCAGTATCTGATACCCGCCGAGGGCTCGCAGTTCACCGACAGCTCGAGGAGCATGACCGCCTACTTCAAGCCGATGAGGCTGTTCGGCGCCGGCGTGCGGCTGACCTTCGAGCGGGCCACCGCCAAAGTGTTCAATGTCGACGTCAGCGAGTGCCATGCGCGCCAGCACAAAATCTACGCCGGCAACAACTCCATCGACTTTGGTGATCCACGGCTGCTGTTCCACGCCTCGAAACTGGGTGATCCCAAGTACGTAGACGTCGACGACGCACTCAAGAAGCCGAAGGATTGGGTTTTCATCAACGCCGCGAAGAAGCCGATGCCGTTCGCGGACGCCGAAGACATGGTCACGGGAAAACCGATCTACGGCGCTGACTACCACCTGGACGGAATGCTGACGGCGATGATCGAGCGCTGTCCGGTGGCGAACGGTCAGATCAAGAGCTTCGACGCTACTGCAGCCTTGGCGGTGCCGGGTGTCCGAAACGTTCAGCGCGTTCTTCCGCCGAACCTGCCGCCCGGGGGAGTCGGCCAGGCGTTCATTCCGCACGCCGGCATCGCCGTCATCGCTGACAACACCTGGGCCGCGTTGAAGGGCCGCAGGGCGCTCCGGCCGACGATCGTGTGGGATAACGATCAGAATCCCAATGCCGCGTACGACTCGACGAACTTCCGGCAGACGCTGAAGGACTCGACGGCGTCGAAAGGAAACCTGGTTCGCAGGACGAAAGCGGATGTCACCGACGCGGACTTCGACTCGGCGAACACCGTGGAGGCCGAGTACTACGTTCCCCATCTGGCGCAGGCGCCGATGGAGCCGCCAGTGGCCACCGCGCTCTTCAAAAACGGCACGATCGAAATCTGGGCGCCGACGCAGAATCCCGACGGCGCGCAGCAGGCTGTCGGGCGCGTTCTGCTCAACATCGCACCGGAAGCCGACCTCGACGAAGGCACGAAGAAAAGGATCCGCGAGATCGTGACTCTGCACATGCCTCTGCTGGGCGGTGGCTTCGGACGCAAGTCGAAGCCCGATTACATAATCGAAGCGGCCTTTCTGGCCATCCAGAATCCGGGCGTTCCGATCCGCCTGCAGTGGACCCGCGAGGACGATATCCAGTTCAGCTACTACAACGCTGTCAGCAGCCAGTACATGAAGGCGAACGTCGAGGGCAAAAAGACGACCGCCCTGTTGCAGCGAAGCGCTTTCACCTCGTTCTTCGGCACTCTCTTTCCGGAATCGCGAGCCAAAGCGCGCGCCGAGATGTTTGGCGGGGGCGTCTATCCCTATGGTTCCGGGATCGAGCGCGCACAGGGGCTGGAGGACATGCCGTTCAATGTCCCGAAATTGCTGATCGAGAACTGTCCGGCGAAGAACTACATCCGCGTCGGCTGGATGCGCTCTGTGGCGAATCTCTATCACGCCTTCGCCATCGGCTCCTTCGCCGACGAGCTCGCGAGAAAAGCGGGAGAGGATTCGAAAAAGTACCTGCTCGAACTGATCGGCGAAGGTCGCCTTCTCGACCTGCCGAGCGAAAAAGTCGCGCTCTACCGCAACAATGAGCTTCCGATCGACATCATCAATCTGCCGGTGGAGGGGAGCCAGGTAAGGCAAATTGTCCCCGGCTACCCGCCGGACACGCACCATCTGCGCGCCGTGGTGCAGAAGGTGGCGGAGGTGTCGCAGTGGGACGACAACGTCCGGAAGTACAGTGGCACGCGGCGCGGTCTCGGCATCGCCGCCCATCGGAGTTTCCTGAGCTACGTCGCCACCGTGATCGACGTCTCATTCAACGAGAAGGACGAGCTGACGATCAACAACGTCTACACCGTCGTCGACTGTGGTCTCGCAGTCAATCCGGACCGCGTCAAAGCGCAGATGGAGGGTGCCGTCGTCTACGGTCTGAGCGCCGCGCTCCTCGGCGAGATCACCGTCAAGAACGGCGCCGTCGAGCAGCACAACTTCGATGATTACCCCGTGCTGCGCATCCACCAGACGCCGAGGAACATCGACGTCACCATCATGGAGGTAGACAAGGAGACGCCACCAACCGGAATCGGCGAAGTTGGAGTCCCCACCATTGCGCCGGCGCTCGCCAACGCCATCGTCGCCGCGGGCGGGCCGCGCATCCGCGAGATCCCCTTCTATCGCAAGGTCAAGGTCCTCCTCTGAGCCGGGCGCGGATCGCAAATGGTCCGCTCCCGGTTTTCTCTATGCACGAGATCGACAAAATCATCGCCGCCTGCCACTCGGTGATCGATGCCGGGAGCCGTGGCGTGCTCGTCACCGTCGTCCGCACGCAGGGGTCGACGTACCGGCGGGCGGGGGCGCGGGCGGTCATCGGGGAGGATGGGACCCTCGCCGGCGCCATCAGCGGCGGTTGTTTGGAGCGCGACATCTCCGAGCGCGTGTCGATGTGGCTGGCGGACATGACGCCGCGCCTCATTACCTACGACTCCACGCGCGGCGACGATCTGATCTTCGGCCTCGGGCTGGGATGCCGCGGCGTGCTCGATCTTCTGATCGAGCCGTTCGATGCCGGGCATCTTCCGCGCCTGGTCACCGACTTTCATTGGAACGGGGCAGAGCCGGCGGAGTGGACCACGATCCTTCCCAACGGCGAGACGATGATCGAGATCCTTCGTCCTCCGCGTGCTGTCGCCATCTTCGGGGGAGGAGATGCCTTACCAGTCGCTCAATTCGCGCGAGCGGTTGGATGGCGCGTGGACGTGATCAAGCCGCGGGCGGAGTTCGATCCGCGCGACTTCGATGCCGCGGTGGTGATGACCCACAACTTCGCGCGCGACGCCGAGATCCTGTGCCGGCTCCTGGCATCGCAGATCCAGTACATCGGCCTTCTCGGCCCGAAGTCGCGCGGCGATGAGCTGCTCGCCGAGGTTGGGGCGGCGCGCGAAGAGCGCGTGCACAGCCCGATCGGTCTCGACCTCGGCGGCGAGACTCCGGAAGAGATCGCCCTTTCGATCGTGGCCGAGATTCAGGCCGTCTTCGAGCGCCGCTCTGCGCGCTCGCTTCGCGAGCTCAGGACGCCGATCCACGAAACCGCGGACAAGCCGGCGTGCGCGTAGTTGACGCGCGCGGCCCATCACCGTGAGGTGTGTTTTCCATCACCCAAACGCTATTGACAAACGCCGCTGAGACCATCAAAGTAGAGATTGCAATTGAGACTTAATCTCAATTATCGATCCGGAGGGTTTCGTGCTGCCGCGTCAATCCATCATCCTGCTCCTTGCCATGCTCGTGATCCTGCCCGCATCTCTGCATGCGGCCGTTCCGTTCACCGGCATCGTCGTCGATGCCGCCGGTGCGCCGGTTCCCCGCGCGCGCGTGACCCTCATCCCGGTCAACGGCACGTCTGGTCCGCCTCTCTTCGCCGAGACGGACGGCGGCCGTTTCGTTCTTCAGGCGGTGCCGGGAGCGTACGTGGTCCAGGTGGAGATGAAAAACTTCAATCCTCTCACCGAACGAGTCGACGTCGTGCCGGGCGATACCGTCGTTCGTCGTTTCGAATTGCAGGTGGCGGGGCTTCAGGATTCCATCACCGTCTATCCGCCGCGAAGCTACGCGCCTGCGCCGATCAGCGCTACGAAAACAGAGACTCCGCTCCGCGATGTGCCGCAGTCGGTCACCGTGGTGACGCACGAACTGATTCAGGATCAGCTCATGACCAGCATCGGCGACGTGGTGCGTTACGTGCCGGGGGTCATGCTTCACCAGGGCGAGAACAACCGCGATCAGGTGATCATGCGCGGAAACAGCTCCTCGGCCGATTTTTTCCTCGACGGCGTGCGCGACGACGTGCAGTACTACCGCGATCTCTACAACCTCGATCACGTCGAGGCGCTGAAAGGGCCGAACGCGCTGCTCTTCGGCCGCGGGGGAGCGGGCGGCGTGATCAATCGCGTGACCAAGGAGGCGGGCTTCACGGCCCTGCGCGAAGTCGACATGCAGGGCGGCGCCTTCGGCAACAAGCGTATCGCCGCCGATGTCGATCAACCGCTTAGCGACAAGGTCGCTTTCCGCCTGAACACGATCTACGAGAACTCCGGCAGCTTCCGGAACGACGTTTCGTTGAGCCGCACCGGGATCGCTCCGTCGCTCACCTTCATGCCCTCGGAAAAGACCAGGGTGACGGTCGGATACGAGAACTTCCACGATGCGCGCACCGCCGACCGCGGGATCTCGTCGTTTAAAGGCCGGCCAGCCGATGTCGATGTCAGCACCTACTACGGAAACCCCGACGACAGCCACGTGCGGGCGCGCGTCAATCTGCTCTCCGCCAACGTCGAGCACCACGCCGGCGCCGTGACCATTCACAATCGAACGCTCTTCGGAGACTACGACCGCTCGTACCAGAACTTCGTGCCGGGTGCGGTTACGGCAGACAAGTCACGCGTCGCACTGACCGCTTACAACAACGCCACGCGACGGCAGAACCTCTTCAATCAGACCGATCTCACGGGCACGCTCACCAGCGGCACGATCAAGCACACGCTGCTTGCGGGGATGGAGGTCGGCCGGCAGCTGACCGACAACTTTCGCAACACCGGGTTCTTCAACAACACCGCCACGTCGATCTTCGTCCCGTACGCGAACCCCACCATCGCCACGCCGGTGACGTTCCGCCAGAGCGCCACCGACGCCGACAATCACCTTCGCACCAACATCGGGTCGGTCTACGCCCAGGACCAGATCGAGCTCTCGCCGCACATGCAGTTGGTGGCGGGCATGCGCTTCGACCGCTTCGACCTGCGCTATCACAACAACCGCAACGGCGAAACGCTGGGGCGCGTCGACGATCTCATCTCGCCGCGCGCCGGAGTGGTCATCAAGCCGGTCGCCGCGCTCTCGCTCTACGGCAGCTACAGCGTTTCCTACCTGCCCAGCTCCGGCGATCAGTTCTCCTCGCTGACGACGATCACGCAGCAAGTGCAGCCGGAGAAGTTCAACAACTACGAGCTCGGCGCGAAGTGGGATGCCGCGAAGGACCTCTCCCTGACCGCGTCGGTCTACCGGCTCGATCGCACCAATACGCGTTCCATCGATCCCAACGATCCGACGCGCATCGTGCAGACCGGAAGTCAGCGGACGAACGGCTACGAGCTCGGAATCAACGGCCAGCTCACTGCGTCGTGGAGCGTCGCCGGCGGATACGCCCATCAGGATGCCTTCGTCACCAGCGCCACAACGGCGGCACGCGCCGGCGCGCAAGTCGCGCAAGTGCCGCATCACATGCTCTCGCTCTGGAACAACCTTCGATTCAACGAACGAACCGGCGCCGGCCTCGGCGTGGTCTACCGCTCTGCGATGTTCGCGGCGATCGACAACACGGTGACGCTGCCCGGTTTCACCGAGGTCGAGGCGGCGGCATACCTGAACCTGACGCACGATTTGCGCCTCCAGCTCAACGTCGACAACGTCTTCGACACGCGCTACTTCGCGAACGCCGACAACAACACCAACATCTCTCCCGGCTCGCCGCGCGCCGCACGCATCGGCATCGTTGCGAAGTTCTGATCAAACATCTGATCAAACACGGGCCAGGGCCATGTGCCCCATCCCGCCGATCTTCAGGCGGTCGGTGCGTCTCTTGAAGTAACGCTCGTTCAGAACGTCGCCGTCGTAATCCTCGGCCTCAGTGAATCCGAGGCGGTGCAAGTCATCGAGCAGTGACTGCGGATCGAAGAACGTCTTCCACGGCTCCCCGATGGCGGCGACGCGTTTGGCCATCCGCCGGTAGATCAAGCGTCCGGCCCAGCTCAGCGTCTCCGGCGGAACGGCGTAGTCAAATGCGACCGCTGATCCTTTCGGCAGCGAGGCGATGTAGCCAAACGTAGCTTCGATCGCCGGCCGCTCCAGATACGGCACCACGCCGAGCCACGAGAAGAACGCCGGCTGGGACTCGTCAAAGCCCGCGGCTCTTAACGCATCCGCAAGCGCCGTGGTGGTGAAATCGATCGAAACAAACGTCAGCGAAGTCGGAATCTCGATCCCCGCATCCGCAAGCCGCTGCCGCTTGACCGCCTGCGTATCCGGATGGTCCACCTCGAACACCCGCAACTCCGGAAACGGATTGCGATACGCAAACGTATCGAATCCCGCGCCGAGGACGACGTACTGCCGCACCCCGTTTGCGACCGCGATCGCCAACTCATCCTCGGCAAACCTGCTGCGCATGACGAAGAACGCCCGCAGATACGGCCCTGCCAACGACGTCTCCCGCTCCGGCGGATGCTCGCGCAACATCCGCGCGACGTCGGGATCGATCACCCGCAACGCAATCGGATCGACGAGCACCAGCGGCCGGTCCCGAACCTGATGCGCCGCCCGTCGCTCCGCGACGCGGTCGGCGGTGCGGCTTGCTTTCCCTTCCTGCATTGCGCTCTGACTACTGCCGGTACGGCAACACCGTCAATCGTCCCGAGGTCCACGTATCGCCTCGCGGGATCAACGGCAACCAGTACCACGTCGGCGACTCGCCTGCGAGAGCCATGCGTGCGAAGAGGCCGGCGGCGTTTCGCGAGAACGGGTTGACGATCGGGGGCGACAGCTCCAGGGTCATCGTATCGGTGTAGCGGGAAGCGGTGTTGGGGGCGATGCCGCGCCAGGCGCAGGTTTGGGGGATGACGATCGGGATATCGGCGGCGGTGGCCGTCGCAATCGCGGCGGCGTGCGAGGAGTCGAGGGGGCCGTGGTAGAAAAACGAGTCCGACAGCGACTGCATCGACAGCGGCGTGATCAGCGACGGCTGCGCGGTCTTCACCACGTTGATCGTCGTCGACATCGAGATCCCCTCGTCGCGGAAGTTGGAGCAGAACGAGTCGAGGATCGCGGCGGGCATAGCGTTCCATTGCGGAAGGCGGGGTGGGGGTGGGGCCGCTGGTGTTGTCGCGCAGGCGACGAAGAGAAGGACGACGGCGATACCGGCTCTTTTCATACGAGCCTCAATTGTGGGGTCAATTTGGCTTCGAAGAATGCCTTGATCTCGCTGGCCGGCTTCTTCGAGATCAGCTCCCGCGGCGACACCTCGTACCAATCGGCTGGGAAAAACTGCGTGTATGGCTGTTGGGTGAATCGCCGGCAGAGCAACGCGATGATGCCGATGTCGGTCTCGCTGCGGATTACGCGTCCGGCCGACTGGACCACGCGCGTCATGCCCGGGATCAGGTACGCGAACTCGAAGCCGGAGCCGTATTGCTCGTCGTAGTACTGGCGCAGCAGCTCCTGCTCGAAGCTGACCTGCGGCAAGGCCGGGCCGATTACCATCACTCCCGAGAGCATGTCACCACGGTAGTCGATCCCCTCGGCGTACATGCCGCCGGAGACGGCCATGATCAGATTTCCCCGCCGCGAGCGCTCGCGCAGGATGTCTAGCATGGCGTTGCGCTCGTAATCGGTCATGTCGGTGCGCTGCACCATCACGTGTTTGTGAATCGGCGGCATCCGTTCGCTGATCTCGCGAAGAAAGGCATAGCTCGGGAAGAGCGCCAGGAAGTTGCCTTCGCCCGCTTCGGCGATCGAGGCGACGTTGTCGGCGATGCGGTCGTACGAATCCGCCCGCCGCTTGTACGACGTATCGACCTCGGAGATGACCACGATCTTGCGATTGGCGCGCGGGAACGGTGAGGGGAGCGAGAGCTCGGTGGTGCGGTCGTTCGGAAAGCCGAGGAGCTTGCGGTAGAAATCGAACGGCTCCAGCGTCGCGGAGAGCGCGATCGTGGCGTGTGCGGAATCGAAAATGCGCCCGAGGAAGCGGGAGGGGTCCTTGCAGAAAACCTTGAACTTCAGACCCTCCGAGGTGCGCTCGATCAGATGAGCGAACTCGTCGCCTTTCTCGGTCATCAGGTTGGCGACCTTCACCAGCTTGAAGTAGAAATCGATCAGCGGATCGTCGGTCTCGACGATGCGGTTCTCGATCTTCCAGCCGATGTAGTGCATCACCAGCCGTTCCCACTCGGTGCGCTGCTCGAGGAACAGCTCGCGGTCCGGCTCGCAGAGCGCCTGTTTGACTTCGGGATCCTCGCCCATCGATTCGGCGAGTGAATGGAAGTGATCGCGCAACAGCTCCAGCAACTCCTCCGCCCCTTCCAGCCAGCAATTGCGCCCGGCCAGATGATTGCGGATGCGGTCGAACTGCTCCTCGTGCAACTCCGGCGAGTAGTAGCCGCGGCCGCGATCGACTAGGTTGTGCGCCTCATCGACCACCAGCACGCAATCGCCGTAATCGTTCTCCTGCTGATACGCCTTCAGGCCGACGTACGGATCGAAGATGTAGTTGTAATCGCAGACGATGACGTCGGCCTGCTCG
>Ga0157378_10000233_pt1 | contig 54246 bp, 42 predicted proteins | sample M65metaG_FD_115309 | JGI IMG/M metagenome (GOLD analysis project Ga0157378, IMG submission 115309) | Miscanthus rhizosphere microbial communities from Kellogg Biological Station, Michigan, USA - M6-5 metaG | ecosystem: Host-associated > Plants > Roots > Rhizosphere > Soil | place: USA: Michigan... | reverse complement strand
TACGAGATGCAGGGCATCGGCGATCGGATCTTCATCAGCACGTTTGGCGACGATCAGTTGCTGGTGCAGTAAGCGTCGCGCGCGCGCCAGCGTCGCAATCCAGCACAAGCGCGCAGCACTGCTGCGCGCGGCAGCTAGGGCTCCAGATCGTCCGCGAAGATCTGATCCATGCTGAACAGGCTGACGATGTTCTCGGCGGGCCGGCCGACCACCAGCCGGTGGCGGGTGGTGTCGTAGTCGTAGCTCATGCTGTGCGCGGGATTCGCGACGCCGCCGATCACGCTGTTCCACGGCGCGATCACGCCCCTGAGGCGAAACCCGCCACTGGCCAGCGTCACCGCACCGTGATTGTTCGCGCCATTTGGACTGGCGATCGCATAGTTGCCGTCGCTGAACGCACGCACGCCGCCGATGCCGATGTGGTCGCTGGCGTTGGATCCGATCAATGAATTGGCGGCGGAAACCGATCCGACCGTGCCGCCGCCCGCGCGCGACCAAGTGGCAGCACCGTACTGCCCGTTGGGAATGCCCTTGTTCCAGAAGTAACTGATCACCACGTAGTTGCCGCTGCGCAAGGCCGTCAGCTGCCCGGTCCCGACATAGTCCGAGCCGGTCGTGCCATACAGCGACTTGCTCGCCAGCAGCGGCCCCGAAATGCCTGTCGTGCCGCTGCCCCACGTTGCCGCGCCAACAGAGTTGCCGAGCACGCCGTTGTTCCAGTTGGCACTGTCCACCACGTAATTGCCGTCGCTCAACGCGGTGATGCCGATGCCGGCCACGCGATCGTTGTTAGTCGTACCGACCAGCGAATTTGCGGCGGATACCGTGCCGGAAAACGCCGCGCTGCCGCTGAGCCGGGTGGCCGCGCCGGCAAGAGTCGCCGTGCCGTTTTTCCAGCGGCTGCTGCCGACGACGTAAGCACCGTTCGTCAGCGCCGCGATGCTGTCGCCGGCTTGATCGCCATTGCTCGTGCCGATCAGCGAGTTCGCGGCCGAAACCGCACCGCTCGTGCCGAGCGTGCCATTGCCCCAGGTGGCCGCGCCAAACTGTGCGCTGACCGTGCCGTTGCCCCAGGCCGGGCTTCCCACCACGTAGTTGCCGTTGCTCAGTGCGGTGATGCCGCCAAAGGAAACCTGATCGTATTGGGTCGTGCCGACCAGCGAATTCGCCGCACTCACCGTGCCTGAATGCGCGGCGCTGCCATTCACCCAAGTGGCTGCGCCACAAAACGGCAGCGCACCGTTGCTCCAGTTGGGACTGCCGACGACATAGTTGCCGTTGGTCAACGGCGTTACCAGGGTCGCCACGGCGTCGTTGTCGGTGCTGCCGATCAGCGAATTGGCGGCCGAGACCGATCCCGTGGTGCCGCCGTTGCCATTGCCCCAGGTCGCCGCGCCGCGATGCGAGTTCGGCGAGTTGTTGTTCCAGAAATGGCTCGCCACGACATAGTTGCCGTTGCTCAATGCAACCACCGGAGTCAGCGCGACATAGTCGCCCGCGAGGCTGCCCATCAAGGAGTTGCCGGCGCCGACCGCGCCGATCACGCCGCTCGCTCCGCTGCCCCAGGTCGCAGCGCCGCTCGTGCTGTTCCAATACGGACTGGCCACCACGTAGTTGCCGTTCGTCAGCACGCTGACGAACGTTCCGACACCGTCGCTCGAAAACGTACCGACCAGTGAATTCGTCGCAGCCACCACGCCGTTCAGGCCGGTGCTGCCGTTGACCCAAGTCACGGCGCCGGCGCTGGCCTGCCCGGCGTTGTTCCAGTTCGGACTCAGCACGACGAAGTTGCCGCCACCCACCACCGCGATGCCGCCGGAGCCGACTGCATCGTTCGCGCTGCTGCCGGTCAAGGTGCTGATCAGCGTGCCGTTCGGCGAATACAGGTACACCGCACCGATGTTCGACACCGGGCCGTCGGGATCGGTCACGACGAAATTGCCGTTCGGCAATACCGCCACCGCGCTGCCGAACGACACGCTGCCGGCCGGACCTTGGATATCGATTTGCGCGGCACCCGCAAGCGACGTGAACGCCACGATGCACAGCGCACCCGCCAAGAACAGCTCACCGCAGGCCGGCACCCGGACACTCTTGCGCATGATGATCCCCTGAAAGCGAAAGCTCGGTCTGACTGTCCCGAAGAACTCATGCATCATCGTACTCGCCTGAAATTCGCGCGCAAACCTGCGATCATGCGCGGCCTGCCGAGCGCGGCTGTCATTTCCTCTGGAGCATTCATGTCCGCACACTCCTCGATCCGCCGCGACGTCGGCCCATTTGCGCTGATGTTGACGGGCCTGGGGTCCATCATCGGCTCTGGCTGGTTGTTCGGCGCATGGCGCGCAGCGGGCCTGGCCGGACCGGATGCGATCTGGGCGTGGGTGATCGGTGCCGTCGTGATCAGCGCCATCGCGCTGACCTACGCCGAACTCGGAGCAATGTTTCCGGAATCGGGCGGCATGGTGCGCATGAGCCAGTACTCGCACGGTTCGCTGGTCGGCTTCATCGGCGCGTGGGCGAACTGGATCGCGATCGTGTCGGTGATCCCGGTCGAGGCGGAAGCCTCGGTGCAGTACATGGCAGGCTGGGATTACCAGTGGGCGAAGGATCTGTACGTGCACGCCCAGGACGGCCGCGGCGAGCTGACGCAGCCCGGGATCGCGATTGCAGCGGTGCTGGTAATTGTATACTTCTTGCTGAATTTCTGGAGCGTGAAACTGTTTGCGCGCTCCAACTCCGCGATCACCATGTTCAAGCTGGTGGTGCCGGCACTGGCCGCGATCACGCTGATCGCGAGCGGCTTCCACGCCGAGAACTTCGCGGTCGGGATCAACGGCGGCACGCATACGATGGACCTCGCGGCGGTGCTGACCGCGGTGGCCACGGCCGGCATCGTATTCAGCTACAACGGTTTCCAGAGCCCGGTGAATCTGGCCGGCGAGGCGCGCAATCCCGAACGCAGCATTCCGCTGGCGATCTTCGGCGCGATCGCGCTGGCGACCATCGTGTACCTGCTGCTGCAAACCGCGTATCTCGGCGCGGTGCCGCCGGAGTTGCTGGCGAAGGCCGGCTGGCACGGCATCGATTTCTCGTCGCCGTTCGCCGATCTGGCCAAGCTGCTCGGCATCGCGTGGCTGGCGAACCTGCTGTTCTTCGACGCGTTCATCAGTCCGAGCGGCACCGGCATCACCTACACGGCGACCACCGCGCGCATGGTGTTCGGCATGCAGCGCAACGGCACCATGCCGGCGATCTTCGGCACCGTGCACAACGTGTGGGGCGTGCCGCGCGCGGCGATGTGGTTCAACCTCGGCGTGTCGTATCTGTTCCTGTTCTTCTTCCGCGGCTGGGGCACGCTCGCCGCGGTGATTTCGGTGGCGACGATCATTTCCTACCTGACCGGCCCGGTCAGCGCGATGACGCTGCGCCGCACCGCGCCGGAACTGCGCCGGCCGTTGCACATGCCGGGGCTGCCTGTTCTCGCCTGCCTCGCATTCGTGTTCGCGACGGAATTGCTGTACTGGGCGAAGTGGCCGCTGACCGGCGAGATCATCCTGCTGATCGTGGTGGCGCTGCCGATCTACTTCTATTACCAGGCGCGCAACGGCTGGATGGATTTCCGGCGCCAGCTCAACGGCGCGTGGTGGCTGATAACCTACTTGCCGGCGATCGCATTCGTGTCGTACATCGGCAGCACGAAGTTCGGCGGGCTGGGCTATCTCGCCTATGGCTGGGACCTGGTGGTCGTCGCGATCGTCGGGCTCGTGTTTTATTTCTGGGGTCTGCGCTGCGGTTGGCGCACGCCGGACGTCGAGAACGCTGCCAAGTGGATTTAGGCTGGCGATAACACGCACTGTGCTGCAATGACGCGACGCTCTTCCTTCATGGAGGCGTCATGCGCCGGCTCGTCATTGCGGTATGGGCATGCGTGAGGTCGGGAGCGGCGTGCGCGCAGTTTCTCGACGTGGCAGCGGCAAATACGGATGCCGGCGCCACGCCAGATCCGGTAACCGCAGCCGGAGCGGAATCGCCGCTTTCGACCGATTACCTCGCGCGCTGCTGCTGACGCCGTTACTCGCGCTGCGCGAGGAACTCGCGCAGGCGGGCCACGTCGAACGGCCAATCCAGCTCGCGCCGCGTGACCACGTCGCGCAACACCGGCACGCGGGCGCCATAGCACTGCTCGAGCGCGGCATTGTCGTCGATGAACACGCTGGAAAAATCCGGAGTGTGGGCCTGGGCGAGTACGTCGAGCGCGAGGTCGCACAGATGGCAGTCGTCGCGCTGATAGAGAACCAAACGCATGCAGCTTCGAGTGTGAGTGGTATTGCAGCGTAGAATAGCCGCAAACCGTCCCCAGCTTGAGCCCCCATGGCAGTCAGCGTTTTCGATTTGTTCAAGATCGGCATCGGGCCGTCTTCCTCGCACACGGTCGGGCCGATGCGCGCGGCGGCGCGTTTCGTCAACCGCTGGCTCGACGAGCGCGGCATCCTTAGCCAGGTCGCGCGCGTGCGCGGCGAACTGTTCGGCTCGCTCGCGCATACCGGACGCGGCCATGGCACCGACAAGGCCGTGCTGTGCGGCTTCGAGGGCGAGTGGCCGGACAAGATCGATCCGGATTCGATCCCGAAGCGCCTGCAACGCATTCGCGCCGAGAAGAAGATCAACCTGCTCGGCAAGCACGAGATCGCGTTCGACGAAAAGACCGACCTGGTGTTCAACAAGCGCCAGAAGCTGCCGTACCACAGCAACGGCATGCGCTTTTCCGCGTATGACGCGGCCGGCGCCGAGCTCGCCACGCGCGACTATTACTCGGTCGGCGGCGGTTTCGTGGTCAACCACGACGAGGCCGCCGAAGACAAGATCGTGCCCGACACCACGCCGCTGCCCTACCCGTTCCACACCGGCGACGAGCTGCTTAAGATGTGCGAGGAAGCCGGCAAGACGATTGCCGAGGTGATGCTGGCGAACGAAAAGGTCTGGCGCAGCGAGGCCGAAATCCGCTCCGGCCTTCTAAACATCTGGAAGGCCATGCAGGATTGCGTAGCGCGCGGCATGCGCGAGACCGGCGTACTGCCCGGCGGCCTGAAGGTGCAGCGGCGCGCGCCGGCGATGGTCAAGGAGTTGCGCGATCGGCCGGAAGCCGCGCTGCGCGATCCGCTCACGATTCTGGACTGGGTCAACCTGTATGCGCTGGCCGTGAACGAGGAGAACGCCGCCGGCGGCCGCGTCGTCACCGCACCGACCAATGGCGCGGCCGGCATCATTCCCGCCGTGCTGCATTACTACCACCGCTTCGTGCCCGGCGCGAACGACGACGGCGTGCTCAATTTCATGCTCACTTCCGCCGCGATCGGCATCCTGTACAAGGAGAACGCGTCGATCTCCGGCGCCGAGGTCGGCTGCCAGGGCGAAGTCGGCGTGGCCTGCTCGATGGCCGCCGGCGGACTCAGCGCGGCACTCGGCGGCACGATCTTCCAGGTCGAGAACGCCGCCGAAATCGGCATGGAACACAACCTCGGATTGACCTGCGACCCGATCGGCGGCCTGGTGCAGATCCCGTGCATCGAACGCAACGCGATGGGTTCGGTCAAGGCGATCAACGCGCAGCGCATGGCGATGCGCGGCGACGGCAAGCATCGCGTGAGTCTCGACAAGGTGATCAAGACGATGCGCGACACCGGGCGCGACATGCAGGACAAGTACAAGGAAACCAGCCGCGGCGGATTGGCGGTGAACGTGATCGAGTGCTAGGTGACGGTGCACACGGACAGCGTCCCTGAGAGCTTTCGAATGTCCCGCTGCCTGTTGCTTTGCGCACTCGTGTTGTCGGCCGTCGGCGCGGCGCACGCCAAGCACATGTACCAATACACCGACGCCAACGGGGTGGTGCATTTCACCGACGTCAAGCCGAGCGACGACGTCAAGGACGTCAAGTCCACGCAGGTGCGCGTCGACGCGCAGCCGCTGGTGCGCACACGCGAGGAAGGTCCGGATGCCGACCGCACGCTGGTGTTCGTCAACACCAGCGGCGGGCCGGTGACGGTCGAGTTGTCGCTGGAAGAGGCGCGCAATGTGCACAGCGAACCGCGCCTGCCGGCGCGCGTGGTGCTGGCGCCGCGCAGCGATACGCGTGCGCTGCGCATCGTCGCGGACAATCCGGCGGGCGGCTTCGCCTACCGGTTCGCGTATCACTACATGGCCGGCGACGTACATGCACGGCCGGATCCCGCCGCGCGCTACCGTCTGCCGTTTCCGCCCGCGCAGCGCTTTCGCATCGCACAGGCGTTCGGCGGCCGCGCCAGCCACCAGGGCGCGCAGAACTTCTACGCGGTCGACTTCGGCATGCCCGAAGGCACTCCAGTGCTGGCCGCGCGCGACGGCGTCGTGATGACGGTCGACAACGATTTCTTCGGCGCGGGTCTGGACCTGAAGAAATACGGCGACCGCGCCAACAACGTGCGCATCGTGCACAGCGACGGCACCATGGCGGTGTACGCGCACCTGCAGCTGGAAAGCGTGCGCGTGCAGGTCGGCGACCGCGTGCGTGCGGGACAGCAGATCGCGCTGTCCGGCGACACCGGCTTCACCACCGGCCCGCACCTGCACTTCTGCGTGCAGCGCAACGCGGACATGGAACTCGTCTCCATCCCGTTCGAGTTCAGCGGCGTGCAGGGCGATTTCACGCCAGAAGCGGGGATGCTCGTCGGTGGCAGCTGACCCGCGCACCGGCGCCGATGCATCGGTATAATCGCGCGCCTCATCAATTCCACAGCCGTTCGCGCCGAGCGTAGCAAGCGCTGCAAGCGAAGTCGAAGCGCATTGACCCTCGACTTCGGCACTGCGCGCCTACGCTCAGGGCGAACGGTGGAAAATCCGAATGAACCACAGCGAAGAAACCCAGCGCCGGCGCACGTTCGCCATCATCTCGCATCCGGACGCGGGCAAGACCACGCTGACCGAAAAGCTGCTGCTGTTCGGCGGCGCGATCCAGATGGCCGGCAGCGTCAAGGGGCGCAAGGCCGCGCGTCACGCCACCTCCGACTGGATGGCGCTGGAAAAGGAGCGCGGCATTTCGGTGACCAGCTCGGTGATGCAGTTTCCGTACGACAACCGCATCGTCAACCTGCTCGACACGCCCGGCCATGCCGACTTCGGCGAGGATACCTATCGCGTGCTGACCGCGGTCGATTCGGCGCTGATGGTGATCGACTGCGCCAAGGGCGTTGAGGAACGCACGATCAAGCTGATGGACGTGTGCCGCCTGCGCGACACGCCGATCATGACGTTCATCAACAAGCTCGATCGCGAGGGCCGTTCGCCGATCGAGCTGCTCGACGAAGTCGAATCGGTGCTGAAGATCCAGTGCGCGCCGATCACCTGGCCGATCGGCATGGGTTCGCGCCTGAAGGGTGTCTACCATCTGGTCAGTGGCGAAGTGCACGTGTTCGAGCCGGGACGCAACTTCACGCGCCAGGATTCGACCATCTACGCCTCGCTCGACGATCCGCAACTGCAGCAACGCATCGGCGCGGACATGCTGCGCGAATTGCGCGACGAACTGGAACTGGTCGAGGGCGCGTCGCATCCGTTCGATGCGCAGGCGTATCGCGCCGGCAGGCAGACGCCGGTGTTCTTCGGCTCGGCGGTGAACAACTTCGGCGTGCAGCTGCTGCTGGATTTCTTCGTCGAACACGCGCCGGCGCCGAAGCCGCGCGCGACCACGACGCGCGAGATCGCGCCGCTCGAGGACAAGCTCACCGGCTTCGTGTTCAAGATCCAGGCGAACATGGACCCGATGCACCGCGATCGCGTCGCGTTCATGCGCATCTGCTCCGGCACGTTCGACGGCGGCATGAAGGCGTTCCACGTGCGCAGCGGCAAGGAAGTGAAACTGGCCAACGCGCTCACGTTCATGGCGAGCGAACGCGACATCGTGGAACGTGCCTACCCTGGCGACGTAATCGGCATCCACAACCACGGCACGATCTCGATCGGCGACACGTTCAGCGAAGGCGAGGCGCTCAACTTCACCGGCATCCCGAACTTCGCGCCGGAACTGTTCCGCCGTGCGCGCCTGAAGGATCCGCTCAAGATGAAGCAGCTGCAGAAGGGCCTGGCGCAGCTGTCCGAGGAAGGCGCCACGCAGTTCTTCCGCCCGTTGATGTCGAACGACCTGATTCTCGGCGCAGTCGGCGTGCTGCAGTTCGACGTGGTCGCGTATCGGCTGAAGGACGAGTACGGCGTGGACTGCGTGTTCGAAAACGTCACCGTCAGCACGGCGCGCTGGATCCGCTGCGCCGACGACAAGAAGCTGGCCGAGTTCCGCGACAAGGCGGCGATGAATCTCGCGCTCGATGCCGCGGGCGAGCTGGTCTACCTCGCGCCATCGCGCGTAAACCTGCAACTGACCGAAGAGCGCTGGCCGGGCGTGACGTTCGCGGCCACGCGCGAGCACGCCAGCGCGGTGGAGATCTAAGAACCGTTCAAAGCAGACGCCCGGCGCGAGGCCGGGCGTCCGGGCGAATGCGCCTGCGTGTCAGCCGTTGTGATCGCGGAAGATCACATCCGAGGAAGCGGAGAACTGGTCGCGGAAAATTTCGTCGGGCGGCGCGGCCACGGCCATGCGTTCGTCGTTGAACGCGGCGAAGATGCGGTCCTGCAGCACCGGTGTCTGCGCTGCGCTCTGCTGTATCGGCGCCGGAGTGCCGGCATGACGCAGCGCAGTCGACACAGCGACGATCGCGAGCACGCTCGCAGCGAGCGCGCCGACCGCGCGCCAGCGGCGTGCCGCGGCGGTGGCGAAGCGACGCGGCGGCGCCTGCCGGTGCAACGCGGGCGTGTGTTGCGCGAATGCGCTGGCGACGTCGTTGCTCAACTGCATCGAATCGGCTTCGAGTTCGCGACTGAAGCGCAGCAAATCCGCACACACCGGCGCCGCGGCGGCATCGGCGTGCGGCAGGCGCGCCAGTTGCAGCACGTCCTCGGCGTCCGGCACGGACCCGACGGCGGGGCTGCCGGCGAAACGCCGGTACAGCTGACTCAGGCTCGGTTTGCGCTCACTCATCGAACTCTCCAAATCCCAGTGCGGCCAGCCGCTCGCGCAGCGTTTCCATGCCTCGTTCCAGCAGCTTGCGCGCTGCTTCTTCCGAAGTGCCGCTGATCTGCCCGATCTCGCGCGGCGTGAAGCCTTGCAGATGCAGGCTCACCGCTTCGCGCCGCCGCTCCGGCAACTCCGCCAGGCAGGCCGCAATACGGCCGAAATCCTGCACGCCGCCAGCGCTGCGTTCGGGTCCGGCGCGAGGTTCCACCAAGGCCGTGCCGCCTTCTTCGGCCTCGTCGGGCAGGGCCTCGGCGGGGCGCGAATTGGCGGCGCGGATGGCGTCGATCACGACCGACAGCACCACTCTCTGGATATAAGACGTATGAAAGGCCGCATTCCGGTCACGCTCAAGCGCCTTCCACAGCCGGATGCGCACCTCCTGCTCGATATCGGCCGGGTCGATGCCGTAGTGCGCCAGGCCGTGTCCCTCGATCAGGCGCCGTACCTTGGCGCCGTATTCGGCCAGGAGCTGGTGCAGGCGGGCACGCAGGGCGGGATCGATCGTCATCGGCGTCCCTGGATCACGAGCAAGGCCGCGACCGGCACGTTGCACGCCCGGAGCGAGGCATCGTCGCGACCGGTATCCTGCCTACCCGCGTGGCGCCGCCGCGCATACCGCTGCGGCCGGCGCAAGTCCACGGCGTCACCCGGCGATGTACCTCTGCAGCTGTTCGAGCTGCTCGGCCTGGTCGTCGATCACGGCCTTGACCAAGTCGCCGATCGACAGAACGCCGACCACCTTGCCGTTATCGGCCACCGGCAGATGACGGAAGCGCTTTTCGGTCATCACCTTCATGCAGTGATTGACGCTGTCGCCGGGCGCGACGGTGACCACCGGCGCATTCATGATCTCGCGCACCGGCGTGTCGGCGGAGGAGCGTCCCTTGAGGATCACCTTGCGCGCGTAATCGCGCTCGGAAACGATGCCGAGCAGCTGTGCGCCTTCCATCACCAGCAGCGCGCCGACGGTCTTGTCGGCCATCATGCGGATCGCTTCGAGCACGGGCTTGTGCGGCTCGATTGCATAAATCGCGCTGCCTTTGCCTTCCAGCAGATGCTTCACGAGCCGCATACGAACTCCTTCGCGCGCACGGCGCTTCACGCATTGGCTGCGCACATTTTAACGCGAGTTGGTGCTGCTGCGGCGGGCAATCGCACTGCGATTTGACGTCTGCGCTGGCGGTACGCCGCTCGCAAGCTGCACGGCCGTGTCCGCGGCGTGGCTCATCTTGCAACGACAGCGCCGGGATGGCAGCGAATTCCCTTTGCAAAACAACCATCGTCGCCGCAGCCGTACGAGGCACGCGGATTGCTGCGTTTGCCCTGCTTGCACATCTGCAGGAGGCAGTGTCATGAGGAACCGCATCATCCCCGCAATCATCATGCTCACGGTGCCGCTGTTTGCCGGCGCCGTCGACCGCAAGGACGCCGACGTCGCGCTGGCCGAAGCCAGTGCCTCGGTCGAAGCGGCCGAGCGCGCCGACGCGGCGCAGTACGCAACCGCGGACATGGGCCACGCACGCGACATGCTCGCCAGCGCACATGCCGCATACGATCATCGCGCCTGGACCGACAGCTTCATCGACTCCGACTCGGCTAAGGCCGACGCCAATCTCGCCGCCGCGCGCAGCCGCCAGCATCGCGCCGAGGCGACGACGGCCGAACTGGAGACGACCGTGCGCAGCTTGCGCGAACAACTCGGCGTTGCAGGAGGCCAGCCATGAACATCCGGATCGCCATTGCCAGTGTGACTCTTGCGTTGCTCGGCGGCTGCGCCAGCGTGCCGCCAGGACCGCCGCCGGAAGTGGTGCGCCTGCAGACGGATTTGAATCGCCTGCACGACGACGCGCGCATCGCGCCGAACGCCGCGGCTGAACTGCAGGAAGCCGACGCTGCCGTCGCCGTGCTGAGCGTCGATGCACGCCACATGGATCAGCGCGACTACGAACATCGCGTGTACATCGCCGACCGCATGGTGCAGACCGCCGAAGCCGCCGGCCTGGCGCGCTACGCGGAACTGCGCGCGCGCGATCTCGGCGCCGAGCGCGACCGGCTGCTGGTCGATGCGCGCACGCACGAACTGCGCGCGGCGCAACTCGCCGCCGCCGACGCGCGAGCGGATGCCGAACGCGAGCGCACGGCCGCCGACCTGGCGCGCGCCGATATCGCCGATACGCGTTCGGAACTGTCGGCGCTGCGGGCCGACCTGGCCGACCTGCAGGCGCAGCAGACCCAGCGCGGTTACGTGGTGACGCTCGGCGACGTGCTGTTCGAAGTCGACCGGGCCGAACTGAAACCGGGCGCCGCTCGCACGCTGGATCAGCTGGTGCGCGCGCTGTCCGACGATCGCGGCGCGACCGTCTCGATCGAAGGCCACACCGACTCGACCGGCGGCGCGCAGTACAACGCCGATTTGTCGCTGCGCCGCGCCGATGCGGTCAAGGCGTACCTGGCGATGCACGGCATCGACCCGGCACGCGTGACCACGCGTGGACTCGGTCAGGACTATCCGGTCGCCTCGAATGCGACCGAAGCCGGACGCCAGCAGAATCGCCGCGTCGAAGTGATCGTGCAGACCAACGTCGCTCGGCGTTGATCGGCTGCTTTGATGCCAGTGCGGTCCGTCGCCGCTTCGCGCCGGACCGCGCTTTCAGGCAGACGTATCGTCTGACGCCCGGCGTGCGCGCGGCGCTGCGAATTCGTCGATCAGATACAGCGGTCGCTGCTTGACTTCCATGTACAGCCGGCCGAGGTATTCGCCGATCAGGCCGAGCGCCATCAGCTGCACGCCGCCGATGAACAATACCGCCACCATCAGCGTCGGATAGCCGCGTACCGGATCGCCGAACAGCAGCGCCTTGCCGAACACGAACAGTCCGAACACGAACGCGAGCAGTGCCGTCAGCACGCCGACATAGGTGGCGATCTTGAGCGGCGCGGTGGAAAACGACGTGATGCCTTCGAGCGCGAAGTTCCACAGGCGCCAGTAGTTGAACTTGCTGGTGCCGGCAAAGCGCGCGTCGCGGTCGTACACGATCGCGGTCTGGCGGAAGCCCACCCAGGTGAACAGGCCTTTCATGAAACGTTGCCGCTCGCGCAGTTTCTTCAGTGCTTCGATCGCGCGCCGACTCATCAGCCGGTAGTCGCCGGTATCGCGCGGTACCGGCGTGTGGCTCAGGCGCTCCATCACGCGATAGAACGCCGCGGCCGTGGCCTTCTTCAGATGGCTTTCGCCGGCGCGCGTGGAACGCGTGCCGTAGACGACGTCGTAACCCTCGCGCCACTTGGCGATGAATTGCGGGATCAGCTCGGGCGGATCCTGCAAGTCGGCATCGATCACCACCACGGCGTCCGCATCGACGTGATCCAGCCCCGCCGTGAGTGCCAGCTCCTTGCCGAAGTTGCGGCTCAGGCGCAGCGTGGCCACGCGCGGATCGGCCGCATGCAGCGCCTGCATCACGCTGAACGTGTCGTCGCGGCTGCCGTCGTCGACGTACAGCACGCTGCAGTCCATCTCGATCCGATCGAACACGGCGGCCAGGCGCGCGTGGAACTCGCGCAGCCCTTCGCTTTCGTTGTAGGCGGGAACGACGACGGCAAGAGTCTGCATGGCGCGGCGCTTGAAGAGTCGCGCGCATCCTAGCCGATGCGCGTGTCAGGCGGAACCGCGTTGTTGCTCAGCGCGGCAGATAACCGGCGCCACCGAGCTGATGCACCTGGCGCTCGACCCATTCGGCGTGGCGCGCGACGTAGCCGGACGGATTGTCCGCATGCAGCTTCTTCGGATTCGGCAGCACGGATGCGAGCAGCGCGGCCTCGTGCGCGGACAGTTGTCCCGGCGCCTTGCGGAAGAACGCATTCGCCGCCGCATCCGCGCCGTAGATGCCGTTGCCGAACTCGGCGATGTTGCAGTACACCTCGAGGATGCGCCGCTTCGGCCAGGTCAGTTCCAGCAGCACGGTAAAATACGCTTCCAATCCCTTGCGCACGAAGCTGCGCCCGCCCCACAGGAACAGGTTCTTCGCAGTCTGCTGCGAGATCGTGCTGGCACCGCGCAAGCGTTCGCCTTCGTCGGCCTCGTCCAGCGCGTCCTGGATTGCCTGCACGTCGAAGCCGTGGTGCAGCGGAAACTTCTGGTCCTCGCCGGCGACCAGCGCGATCGGCAGTTCCGTACCCAGCTTGTCCCAGGCGACCCAGTGGTAATGGTTGGCGAAGTTGCGCTCGCCGGCACCCCACGCGGCAATGCGCCGCTCGAGCATGAACGCACTGGTCGGCGGCGGCACGAAGCGCAGCACCAGCACCACGAGCCAGGTCAGCACGAACCAGGCGAGCGCCGCGATCACGCACATGCGCAGCGCGCGACGCCAAAGGGATTTGCGGGGCTTTGCTTCGGGTGGCGCCATGCGCGTCCTGTCGAGTCTGCACGCAGCGCGCGCCGGCGGTCAGGGTACCCGATGCGGCGTGCCGACGGCAGGGCTGCGATATCGCGGCGTGTTGTGTATTCTTTCCAGCATTGAATCGCGCGCGCCGCACCCCATTTTCCAGCGCTCATGTCATCCACGACCCCCAACGATTTCCTGCAACGCTTCCACCTCGAACACGCGCACGTGCGCGGCGTGCTCGTGCGCCTGGACGAAAGCTGGCGCCAGGTGCGCGCGCGCGCCGACTACCCGCCGTCGGTGCAGAGTCTGCTCGGCCGCACGCTCGCCGCCAGCGCGCTGCTCACCGGCAACATCAAGTTCGAAGGCGCGCTGTCGATTCAGCTCAAGAGCCGCGGCGCGGTGCCGCTGCTGTTTGCCGAATGCAGTCACGACGGGCGCCTGCGCGGACTGGCGCGCTGGCATGGCGAGGTCGGCGAGGAATTTCGTCTGACCGACGTGAACGAGGAGCCGATCCTCGCGATCACGATCGAGAACTCCACAAGTGGACAACGCTACCAGGGTCTGGTACCGGTCGAGGACGCCGATCTGGCGGTGCTGTTCGAGCGTTATTTCGAGCGCTCGGAGCAGCTGCCGACGCGGATCGTGCTGGCAGTCGATGGCGCGCGCTGCGCCGGCCTGATGCTGCAGCAGTTACCGGCAGACGCCGCGGTCGAAGCCGATCCCGACGCATGGAACCGCGTCGGCGTGCTGCTCGGCACGCTGCGCGACGACGAGTTGCTGCAGCTGCCGCCAGAGCAACTGCTGTTGCGCCTGTTTCACGAAGAAGGCGTGCGCGTGCACGCGCCGCGGCCGCTCGCGTTTGGCTGCCGCTGTTCGCGCGAACGCGTAGCGGGCATGCTGCAGTCGCTAGGCCACGACGAGGCCGCCGCGGCGGTGCGCGAGGACGGCTATGCCGAGGTCACCTGCGAATTCTGCAACACGCACTACCGCTTCGACCGTGTCGACGTCGAGCAGTTGTTCAGCACGGGTTTCGACGCACCGGCCACGCGCACGGCGCATTGAGCCGAGCAACCTGGAACCGTTCGCGTTGCGCACAGCTCACGCAAGCGAGCGAACGCGAAACGTTCGCTGACACTTCAACTTCGCGCTTGCATCGCAAGCTCAGGCGAACGGCTCTACGCAAGCTGCAAGATCAAGCGACCGTCGCGCGCTCGGTCCAGGTGTGCGCCGGTGCCGGACGCGCGAACAGGAAGCCTTGGCCGAACTCGCAACCCAGGTCGAGCAGCGCCTGGCGCTGCGCCTCGGTCTCGATGCCTTCGGCGATCACCTGCATGCCGAGCGTGCTGGCCATTGCCTGAATCGCGCGCACCACGGCGGAACTGCCGCCGGTCTGGTTCGGCACCAGATCGGAGATGAACGAGCGATCGATCTTCAGCGCCTGCAACGGGTACTGGTGCAGGTAGCTCAGCGACGAGTAGCCGGTGCCGAAATCGTCCAGCGATACGGACAAACCGTCGCGGCGCAGCGCTTCGAGCATGCGCTTGGCCGCCGGCGGGTTGTCGATCAGCATGCGCTCGGTCACTTCGATGCGCACGCTTTCCGGGTTGATGTGGTGACGGCGCAGCAGCGCGAGCAGTTCCTGGTCGAGCACGTCCGAGCGGAAATGCCGCCCAGACAAGTTGATGCCGATGAAACCGCCGTTCACCAGCAGCTGCGGCGCGACTTCGAACACGCGCTCGAACATCTGCCAGTCGATCTGCTCGGCCGCGCCGTTGTCCTCGGCCACGCTCAGGAAATCCGCCGGATGCAGCAGGCCGCGTTGCGGATGCTGCCAGCGCAGCAGCGCCTCGTAGCCGACCACGCCGCGATCGGCCAGCCGCACGATCGGCTGGAAGTACGGCACGAATTCGTTGCGCGAAATCGCGCGGCGCAAGTCGATCTCCAGCTCCAGCAGCTGCATCGCCTCGGCGTGCAAGTGCTCGTCGAACAACGCGTAGCGATGGCGGCCTTCGGCCTTGGCGCGGTACATCGCCACGTCGGCGTCGCGCAGCAATTCCTCGGCCTTGTTGTAGCGCGCCGCGGCGATCGCGATGCCGATGCTGGTGGACGTAAAGACTTCTTTACCGCCCAACCTGATCGGCGCGTTGAGCGCGTCGATGATGCGCTGCGCCAGCGCACAGGCGTCATCGGCGTTCTCTATATCGTTGAGCAGGATCGCGAACTCGTCGCCGCCCAGACGTGCAACCAGGTCGCGCGGTTCCAGGCACGCAGCGATGCGGCCGCCGACTTCGTTGAGCAGTTCGTCGCCGACCAGGTGGCCGACCGAGTCGTTGACGATCTTGAAGCGGTCCAGGTCGAGGAACAGCACGGCGAAGCGCCGGCGCGGATCGCGCGCGAACGCGATCAGCGCCTGGCTCAGACGGCCGAGCAGGAAGTTGCGGTTCGGCAGACCGGTCAGCGCGTCGTGCAGCGTCTCGTGCTTGAGCTGGCGCTCCATGCGTTCGCGCACCGCGATCTGCTCGCGCAACTCGCGGTTGGCGGTGGCCAGTTCGCTGGTGCGTTCGATCACGCGCTGTTCGAGTTCGGCGTACGCCTGCTTGAGCGACTCGGCGTTGCGCTTGCGCTCCAGCGCATTGGCGATGTGGTACGACACGAACGTGAGCAATTCCTGATCGCGCGGCGTGTAGCGGTGCTCCTCGGAATGGCTCTGCACGGCGAGCACGCCGACCGGGCGGTCGCTGCAGATCAGCGGCACGCCGAGCCAGCTGCGCGAACGCGTGCCGATCGGCGCGGCTGCGCCGCTTGCGTACAGGCGTTCGAGGCTGTCGCGGTCGGCCAGCAGCGCGCTGCCGCTGCGCAGCACGTATTCGGTCAGGCCGCTGCCGAGTCGGCGCGGATGGCGCTTCATGTCGCGCTCGTCGACCGAATACGGGAACGTCAGGAACGAGCGGTCGTCCGACAGCAGCGCGATGTAGAAATTGCGCGCGTACAGCAGCCCGCCGACCGCGCGATGCACGGCGGCGTAGAAGTCCTCCAGGCTCTCGGTGCTGTTGGCCAGCTCCGCGATGCGGAACAACGCCGCCTGCAGGCGCTCGCCGCGCTGCCGCTCCAGCACCTGCTGTTGCAGCAGGCGGTTCGCATCGCGCAGCGCGTCGGTGCGCTGCGCCACGCGTCGCTCCAGTTCCTCGTGCGCGGAGCGGCGCTCCAGCGCGGTCTGGATGTGCTGCGCGACGTAGGTGAGCAGCACGCGGTCCGATTCGGAAAAGCGCGCGCTCTCGGTATAACTTTGCACGACGATACCGCCGACCGTCTTGCCGCCGCGCAGCAGCGGCACGCCGAGCCAGTCGACGCTGACCGGTCCGAACTGCGTCAGCGGCCCCTTGCCGGAGATCTGCCGTTCCAGGTCCGGACGCGCGCCCCACAGTGCGTGGCCGTGCTGGATCAAATGCCAGGTCATGCCGTGCAGCATCTCGCTCATCGGCACGTCGGCGTCGGGCAACGGCGGATCCGGATCGAGCGTGTCGACGAAATACGGGAAGCGCAGCACGTCGCGCGCGGCGTCGTACAGCACGATGTAAAAATTCTCCGCATACATCAGGCTGCCGACGATCGCGTGTAGCGCGCGGAAGACCTCCGGCATTTCCTTGTCCGCGCTGGCCTGGTCGGCGATCGCGAACAACGCGCGCTGCAGGCGCTCGGCCTGTTCCAAGCTCGCCACCGACAGGCGCAGATCCTCGACCGAGCGCATTTCCTGCATGCGCAATTCGAGCAGCTGCAGCACGTGCTCGAAGCGCGTCTGGCGTTGCGCGTCGGCCCACTCCTGCGCCGGCAGCGCACAGGCCAGCGCCGCTTCGATCACGCCCTTGACGCGCAGCGGCGAGGCGATCAGTTGCAGGCGCGGTTCGGCGTCACCGGACAATTCGCTTTGCCGTTCGCCGGCGTGCAATGCCTTGTTCGCGATGCGTTTGAGCGGGGAATCTTCGTCGCATGCTTCGCCGAGCGGCGCCTTGACGCACAATTCCACCGCGCTCACGCCGAGCGATTCGGCAAACAGTTTGCGTGACGCCTGCACCAGGTCGGGAACACTGGCCGCGCGCAGCAGGTCCATCAATGCTTCGGCGGGAAATTCCTCGGTCACCGACGCCAAGGCGCGGCCCAGGTCGGAATTCGTCGAAGCGGGCGGTGCGGAAGGGCGCGGGCGCAGGAAAGCCATTGCTGACGGGCAAGTCGGGATTAATGGTTAAGTGTAGCGATTTTTTCGGCGCTCCCGGCGCCCGTGCGACCGTTGGTCGGCTTGCCGCGTCCGTTCTAACGAGCCGAGCCGCGAAAAACTGTTAATTTTTCATCGTTTGAGCTAAACTATGCGCTGGATCATTGCGTTACACAAGCTTTCTAGCGCGGAACTTGTGTAGCGGCACGGCACTCAATAGATCGTGTCGATACGTTGCCTTAACGAAATGCCGATGCGTTTTTTACTTGCCACATTGCTACTGACCATGCTGCCGGGTTTGTGCCTGGCGCAGTCGTCGGCTGCGCCTGCGCCGGCGCTGATCGAGCCGCAGTCGCAACCGCTGACCGAGTGGTGGCATGGCGCGCAAGATGCCGGCACGAATGTCCGACTCGGCGCGGAAATGCCTTTGTGGACGACGCCGGACGGACGCATTCTCGCGATCGTTGCGCTGGCCAACACCCATGGCGCGCCGGTGTTGCCGCAGTCGCCGCAGATCGGCACGGCGGCCGATTGGCGCCTGGTCGATGTCACCAATTTCGTCAGCGGCGGTCTGTCGTTCAAGCTGTCGAACAATGCGCATGCCTACGCCAACTTCGGCCGCGGCATCCTGTTGGCGCCGCTGTACACCACGCCGGAATGCGGCCAATCCTCGCTGTTCGGCACGCCGGCCGTTGCTTGCGTCGCCGATAGCTTCGGCACCGGCAACGCGAATCTCGGCGTCGAACTGGAAGGCGGCGACGTCGCGCTCGATTTGAACTATGGACTGTCATGGCTGCATTCGAGCGAGCGTCCGGCGCCGCGCCAGCCGTGGGATTTGTTCGGCGCCGATCTCGGCACGCCGACGCTGATGCTGCCGGGGTTCTCGATGGCCAACGTGCAGAACGCCGGTTTCGGCGTGCAGGGCCGCTGGCGCGTCGATGACACGCAAAGCCTCGACGTCGGTGCCGCGTTGAGCCGGATTCAATTCGAACTGCCGGGCATGCCGCTTGCGTCGAATCTGAATCAGGCCGCGCTGAGCCTCGGTCTGCACCGCGGCGATTTCAGCGGCATCATCGTCGGCCGCGTGCTCGGTCCGGCCGATGCCTTGGGCAACGGCCAGCGCTGGAGCAGCATCGACCTGGGCATTTCCTGGCGTGCGCCGTGGCGCGGCGTGTTCAGCGTCGGCGCGCAAAACGTCTGGTCGTCCGGCTATCTGCCGAGCCTGACCGAGCCGGCGCCGCGCGAAGTGGATCCGAGCCAGGCGCGGGTGCCTTACGTCCAGTACCATCAAGATTTGTAAATCCCCCGCAGCGCTCGCGCATTGTTAGCTTAGCGTTGCGCCGAGCCGCTCCGAACCACCCCGCAATGACGGGGTTTTTTCTTGCCCGAAACGGCAAATTTCCCTTGTTTCAAGCGCTTGTGGCGCATTTGCAACAGGGATTCCCATGTTAAGCAAATGTTGTTAGTATCGATTACTGCCATGGCTTATGGTGTGCCTTTTATTGGCCGTTCCAGGAAGGAACTTGTCCCGAATCTGTTGTAAACAACCCTGACGTTGGAGAGTGTAATGAGACTCGACGTGAATAAGCTTTCGTCGGCGGTTCGCCTGGCTTTGTCGCTAGGTGCAGTCGCCGCCGCCGGTACCGTTACTGCGAATGCGCAGGACGCCGGCCCCAAAGATAAAGGCCAGGCCCTCGACACCATCGTGGTGACGGGCTCGAACATCCGCCGTGTCGACATCGAAACGGCCAACCCGGTCGTGACGATCGACCGCGCTGCGATCCAGCAATCCGGCAAGCTCACCCTTGGCGACCTCGTGCAGGATCTGCCGGCCGTTACCGGTCCGGTGACCAACCCGCGCGTGAACAACGGTGGTGGTACCGGTGCGTCGAGCATCTCGCTGCGCGGCCTCGGTTCGGCCCGCACGCTGGTGCTGGTCAACGGCCATCGCATCAACAACGCCGACGTGAACTCGATTCCGTCGAACGCGATCGAGCGCATCGAAGTCCTGACCGACGGTGCGTCCTCGGTGTACGGCTCCGACGCCGTCGGCGGCGTCGTGAACTTCATCCTGCGCAGCAACTACCAGGGTGCCGAGTTCCAGACCGACTACGGCATTTCCGACCGCGATGACGGTCAGCGCCAGGGTTATCACTTCTTCTTCGGCCAGAGCACCGACAAGGGCTCGATCATGGCCGGCCTGGACTACAACAAGTTCGATTCCGTGCTTGCCGCCAATCGCGACTTCTCGAAGAACGCGATCTACTTCTACTACGGCGCCGCGCACGTTTCGGGCGGTTCCAGCCGCACCCCGTTCAACCAGGTGCAGCTGCCGGCCAACCTGAAGGGCCAGTTCGGCTGCTCGTCGGTGTCGAAGATCAACCTGACCGGCAACGGCAACTCGCTCGGTGACTACCATTGCTACGTCGCGTCGCGCGACGCGTTCAACTTCCAGGCCGTCGGCAACGTCGAGCTGACCCCGCAGGAGCGCACCAATGCGTTCGTGCTGGGCAACTACAAGCTGACCGACAGCATCGAGACGTACCTCGAGGTCTACCACAACAAGACCCAGTCCGCCTCGCAGATCGCGCCGCAGCCGATCGACACGCTCGGCAGCCCGCTGGTCGTCTCCGCGCAGAGCTACTTCAACCCGTTCGGCGTCGAGTTCAGCAACACCGGCAACCGCCTGAAGACGCGCTCGGTCGGCAACGGCAACCGCGTCAACAACTTCAGCACCGAGACCGACCAGGTCGTGACCGGCTTCAAGGGCACGATCGGCGATACCGGCTGGCAGTGGAATGCGTATTTCAACTACGGTCACACCAGCCAGCTGTCGCATACGTCCGGCTATGAAAACCTGAAGAAACTCGGCCCGGGCATCGGCCCGTCCTTCCTCAACGCGCAGGGCGTCGTGCAGTGCGGCACCGCCGCCAACCCGATCGCGCTGACCGATTGCACCCCGTTCAACATCTTCAACGTGTTCGATCCGAAGACTGTTGCGGCGTTCAACAATGCCTCCGGCAACACGTTCACGAACAACGTGTTCTGGGAAAAGTCGGAAGTCCTCGAAGTCAACGGCAGCGTGTTTGAACTGCCGGCCGGCACCGTCCAGCTCGCCGCTGGCGTGAGCCACCGCAAGGACTTCAGCTCGACCGTTCCGGACGCGATCGAAGTGCCGGATGCCGCCGGCGTGTGCGACATCGGCACCGGTTGCGTGTCGCCGCTGAACGGTTCGTTCAACGTCAAGGAAGCGTACGCCGAAGTGCTCATCCCGATCCTGAAGGATGTGCCATTCGCGAACGCCCTGAACCTGACCGTGGGTGACCGCTATTCGAAGTACTCGAACTTCGGCAGCACCAACAACACCAAGATCGCGGTGGAATACCGCCCGATCGAAGACCTGCTGCTGCGCGGCACGGTCTCGAAGGTGTTCCGTGCACCGAGCGTGACCAACCTGTTCGCCGGCGCCACGTCCGACGCGCCGCAGGCGGTCGATCCGTGCTTCGGCCTGATCGGCACCAACGCCGCGTGCCAGGGCGTGCCGGGTGACGGCAGCTTCCACCGCCTGACCGGCCAGACCAGCCAGATCAACGGCGTGGCCTCGGGTTCCGTCGCCGCGGGCTACAACCTCGGCCCAGAACAGGGCAAGTCGTTCGACTACGGCTTCGTCTACGATCCGCATTGGCTGCCGGGCCTGTCGCTCAGCGCCGATCTGTGGCGCGTGTACCTGAACAACGAAATCAGCTCGCTGACCGCGCAGAACGCACTGAACCTGTGCTTCCTGCAGAACGGCGGCCCGACCTGCGCGCTGATCCATCGCGTGACCACCGGTCCGTCGGCTGGCCAGATCTCGTTCGTGCAGGAACCGACCGCGAACCTCGGCCGTCTCGATGCGAAGGGCTTCGACGTGCAGGCGCACTACCGCGTGCCGGAAACGCCCATCGGCAACTTCACGGTCAACTTCCAGACCACGTATCTGGATCGCTTCGCGGACGATCCGGCTCCGGGCACCCCGGGCGACTTCGTGCAGGAATACGCGGGCCACTACTCGACCGGCGCTTCGGCCATCTCCTACGCGAACTTCTCGCGCTGGAAAGCCCTCGCTGGCGTGAACTGGAACCTCGGTCCCTGGAGCGCGGGTTGGACGATCAAGTACGTCGGCAAGTTCAACGTCGGCTACGCCAACCTGAACTACAACGAATCGGCCTGCTTGTCGAACAGCCCGGCGGGATGCGAGCTGAAGTACGGCGCCACGGTGTACCACAACGTGACCGCTGGCTATAACATCGAGCCGATCAACACCCGCGTCGATGTGGGCGTTGACAACCTCTCGGACAAGCAGCCGGCGCTGCTGTACCAGAACAACGTGCTCAACGGCAACGTCGATCCGAACACGTTCGACACGATCGGCCGCTTCTACTGGGCCCGCGTGACCGTGAAGTTCTAAGCGGTCGTTTGCTACCATCAAAACCGCGCGGTGCGAACCGCGCGGTTTTTTTTTGCCCGGATTCCAGACAGCGCATGAGCAGCGACACGACCACGGCGCTTCGCGCGGAGTTTGCGGATGGACGCCGGCGCTTCGGTGCCGAGCAGGCTCTGGCGCGACTCACACAGCGCCTCGAGTCGCATGCGGCATCGGTTTGGATCGCGTGCGCGCACGACGTCACTGCTACAGCCGAGGAACCGGCTTCGCTGCGCTGGCTGCATGACGCTGCGCTACGCTGGCCGCAGGAAGTCGAACTGCGCTACTGCCTCGCGATGGGCTTGTGGAACCACGGCGAGCCTGAGGCAGCCGAACGCGTGTTGCATCAGTTGCTCAACGCCTCGCCCGGACACGCCGCGGCCGCGGATCTGCTCGCCAAGGTGTTACGCAACAAAGGCCAACTCGGGGCAGCCGCACAGCTCGTGTATGAACGGATACGTCGCGGTCCCTTCGGAGTCGACGAGCTGTTGCGCGGCGTCGATTTCATTCGCCACTGCCAGCGCCATGCGCTCGCCGCGCAACTGTGCGACGAGGCGCTGGGCAACAGGCCACACGATGCGTCGTTGCACGCGCAGGCTGGTCTGCTGGCGCTCGAACTGGGCCGCTTCGATGCCGCGCGCGCGCATTTGCTCGAGGCGATCGAGCGCGGCGTCGACGCCAACGTCTGGTTCGTGTTCGGCGCACTGGCCTTCGCGCAAAAGTATACGCGCGCCGATCATCCCGACTTCGAGTTGTTCGCTCGCCATCTGCGCACGCCGGGGCTATCCGCGCTGGCGCAGGCTTCGCTCACGTTTGCGCTGGCCAAGGCGCATGACGACGTCGGCGATGCCACGCAAGCCAGCGCGCTATGGCGTGTCGCGAATGCGCAGATGCGTACGCTCCGGCCTTGGTCGGCGACGCGTTTCGATCGACAGATCGATGCTCTTCAGCGCGCTGCAGCCACTCCCGCGCTGGGTGCCGCGCCAATCGTGCCGATCTTCGTCGTCGGCCTGCCACGCAGCGGCACCACGCTCGCCGCGGTTTCGCTCGGCCGGTTGCCCGGAGTACGCGATCGCGGCGAACTGCCGCATGTCGATTTCATCGCGCAACGCCTTTCCGACGCTCAACGCCACGATCGCGAAGCGCTGCACGAAGCAGCGCAGCTGTACTATCGCCACGTGCGTCAGGACGATGCGCCGGCGCACTACTACATCGACAAGACGCCGACCAATTTCCTGCGCCTGGATTTGATCGCGAGCCTGTTTCCGCAGGCGCATGTAGTGCACTGCCGGCGCAACCGGCGCGACACCGCGCTGTCGCTCTACGCGCAGCAGTTCGCGCACGCCGACGGCGACTTCTCCTACGCCTTCGATGACATCGCCGCGTTTGCCGCCGGCCACGACCGGCTGATGCAGCATTGGCAACGCTCGCTGCCGCTGCCGATCCACACGCTCGCCTACGAGGACATGGTGCGCGATCCGCACACCGCTATCGCGCGGCTGCGCGAACGGATCGGCATTGGCGGGGACGATGTGCCTAGCCCCGAGTCGGTCGACGGCGTCATCGGCTCGTCCAGCCTGTGGCAGGCGAAGCAGCCGGTATATACGGCGTCGCTGCAGCGTTGGCGCCGCTATGCACCGCACCTGCCCGAACTCGAAGCGCTGTTCCCCGATTGCACGCTGTAGCGTGATCCCGGTGGCAGAGTCCGCCGGACCGCAAATGCGGGCACGGCGTATCCGCTCGACCCTGATGCCGACCCCCGAGCCGGGCTTTGCTATCATTGCGTTTCACGCACTGCCATGCGTGCCCCGACGTCCCTGCCGCATGTCGCCCGACCCGATCGCATGAACCCCGCCGTGTCTATTCCGTCGCTTACCGACGCCGAGTCACAACGGCTGGCCGCGCGCATGACCAGCCTGGCGCGCGAAATGGCGGCCGTGCCGGAACTGGCCGACTTCGCGCAGACCGGCTGGCTGCCGGACCGCTTTTTCGATCTGCTCGATGAACTGTATGCGGCGTATGACGCCTACATCGGGCACAACATCGTCGGCAGCACGCTCAAGATCCAATGCCGCGCCGGCTGTTCGCGCTGCTGTCTGCAGGCCGTCCACGGCGTGTACGCATTCGAGGTCATCAATCTCTATCGCCAGTTGCGCGAGCTGCCCGAATACGGCGACATCCACAACGCGTTCGTGGCGAGGGCCGATGAATTCCAGCGCCTGGTCGCGGAGTTCATGGCGGCGCACGAGATCCGCGATCCTAACGATCCGCAAGCTGCCGCCTATGCGCTGGCGAAGTTCGCCGCGATCAACACGCGCCAATGTCCGCTGCTGCGCGACAACGCCTGCAGCGTATATGCGCAGCGGCCGGTGCCGTGCCGCATGTACCACAGCCTGACGCATCCGATCCACTGCATGACCGCGCTGGGTCAGAACTTCAGCATCGAGCCGCCCGAAGAAGCCAACGCGATCCTCTGGGACATCAGCGCGCAGCTGGCCTTTCCGTTCTGCGAGTATCTGGCGCAAGGTCTGGTCTCGTTTGCCTTCCGGCGCCAGTTCCGGCCGTGGGCGGCGCCCACATGAACCGCACCGCTCGCGGCGCCGCACACGGCGCACCCATGAACTCGACGGCACTCGCGTCGGACGCGGTGCGCGCATGACGTCCGCGATCGCGCCACCAGGCATCAACGACATCGTGCAGGCGATCCAACAGGGACGCCTGCCGCAGGCCGAGCAATGGGCGCGCCAGTATCTCGAAGGCGCGCCCGCGGACGAGACTGCACTGGTGCTGCTCGGCATGAGCGAACAGCTGCAAGGCAAGCTCGGCGAGGCGGAACGCACGCTCAACGAACTCACGCGCCTGCATCCGGATTCCTCGCTGCACTGGAACAATCTCGGCAGCGTGCTGCGCGAGGCGGGGCGCGGCGAGCAAGCCGAACGCGCCTATCGGCGCGCGCTCGAACTCGACGGCCGCAATGCGAACGCGCTCGAGAATCTCGGACTGCTCTACTACGACCGCGGCGACTTCGCCGCGGCGCGCTTCTGTCTGCTCGGCGCGAGCGAGCTCGATCCGGGCTCGGTCATGGCGCGTCTGTATGGCGCGCATGCGTGCTGCGAATGCACCGACATGGTCAACGCCGAGCGCTTGGTCGCTTCATGGTGGCAATGGCAGCTCGACATCGATCATCAGCTGCTGCTCGCCGACGTGATGGTGCGCATCGGCCACCCGGAAACGTGCGAGACGATCCTGCTGCGCGCGCTGCAGCAGGCACCGGACAACGCGCGCGCGCGCGTGCGCCTGGTGCTGCATCACGAGCGCATGAACCGGCTCGATGCGGCACGCGCGTTGCTGGCGCAGCTGCCCGATCCGCACCTCGTCGCCGAGCGCGACCTGCAAGATCAGATCGTCAACGCCTACGCCGCATTGGCGGCACGCGAGAAGGATTTCCGCCGCGCCAGCGAGCTGCTTGAACCGTTGGCGCAGCTCGGCAATCCGGGCAGCGATTTCTTCTTTACGCTCGGGCGCATCCGCGACCGCCTCGGCGACGCCGACGGCGCGATGGATGCGTTGCGCAAGGCGCACGCTAAGCAGATGGAAAAGGCCGCGCTGCTGGTGCCGGATCTGCTCGACCCGGCGATCGAGCCGCTTACGCGCGGACTCGAGCCGATCAGCGCCGCGCAGCGCGATGCGTGGACCGTGCTGCCCGCGCCGGAGCCGGCGCAAACGCCGGTGTTCATCGTCGGCTTCCCGCGCTCCGGCACGACCATGCTCGAGCAGATGCTCGACGCGGTGCCAGGGCTGCGCGCGATGGACGAGCAGCCGTTCTTCCAGGACCTGGTCGAGCGCATCGAGCGCATGGGCCTGCGCTACCCTCAGGACGTGCACCGGCTCGACGCGGCGCAATGCGAACAATTGCGCAATGTATACTGGAGCCTGGTGCGGCGTACGGTGCAGCTCGAGCCGGGTCAGCGCCTGGTCGACAAGAATCCGTTGAACATGCTGCGCCTGCCGCTGCTGCACCGGCTATTTCCGGATGCGCGCATCGTGCTGGCGCTGCGCCATCCATGCGACGTGCTGCTCAGCTGCTACATGCAGGCGTTCGGCGCGCCGGCGTTCATGGTGCTGTGCTCGAACCTGCCGCGGCTCGCGCGCGGTTACGTCAATGCAATGCAGGGCTGGCTGCGCAACGTCGAACTGCTGCAACCGCATGTGCTGGCGCTGCGCTACGAGGACCTGCTCGCCGATTTCGCCGGTCACGCGCAGCGTCTGGCGGATTTCATCGGCGTCGACGACAGCACGCCGATGCTGGCGTTTCACGAGCATGCGCGCGCCAAGGGCTACATCGCGACGCCAAGCTACGCACAGGTGACCGAACCGGCGCACACGCGCGCGATCGGGCGCTGGCTGCGTTATCGCGGATACATGGACCAGGTGCTGCCGATCCTGCAGCCGATGCTGGAGCACTGGGGCTATGCAGGCTGAGCAATTCGATGCCTCGCCGCGCTTGCAGCAGCTGCGCCAGTGCGTGCAGGTGTACGACGACGCGCTCACGCCGGTGTTCTGCGCGCAGATGATCGCCGCGTTCGACAACACGCAGCAGATGCACGTGGCGAATGGCCGCGGCCACGTCGCCGGCCTGGAAGGCAGCGCCTGGACCGAATTGAACATCTCGCCGCTGGCCGACGACGCGTTCAAGGGCTTCTTCCACGCGCAGATCGACGACTACCTGGCGCGCTACAACGCCGCCCTGCCGATGCAGCTGCCGGTACCACCGCGACCGTATATCGAGGACATCCGCATCAAGCGCTACCGCGCCGGCACGGATGAGAAGTTCGAGCCGCACTACGACGCGGCGAACAAGATGTGCAACCGCTATATGGTGTTCCTGTGGTACCTCAACGATGTGGCCGAAGGCGGTGAAACGGAATTCGCCGATCTGGGACTGCGCGTGCAGGCGCGCACCGGACGCTTGCTGATGTTTCCGCCGTACTGGATGTTCCAACATGCCGGCTTGGCGCCACGTTCGAACGACAAGTACATCGTTTCGACCTACCTGCTGTTTTCGCCGTCCGAGCCGCCGCATGGCCGTTGATCAAGCCGTAATCGCGCGCACGCGCCTGGACGGTCTCTCGCAGCAGGCGATCCGTTACGTCGTGGCCACCGCTAACGCGCTCGACTACGGCCGCGTCGACGAAGCCGAGCGCCACATCGCCGGACTGCTCGCCGCATACCCGGATCATGCGGAGATCCTGCGCCTGTTCGCCGGCATCCAGAACCTGCGCGGCGACCGCACGGGCGCGATCGCTTCGATGCGCCGCGCCGTGCAGCTGCGTCCGGACGATGCGCTGTATCACAACACGCTCGGCGCCGTGCTTGGCGAGAACGTCGAGCTCGACGCGGCCATCGCCAGCCTGCGCCGCGCCTGCGAGCTGCAGCCGGACCTGGCCAGCGCCTGGTACAACCTGGGCCTGTTGTTGATGCGCTGCGTGCGACCGGCCGAATCGGCCGAGGCGCTGCGCCGGACCGTGGCGCTCGAACCCGGACACGCGCACGCGCGCGTGCTGCTCGGCGAGATGCTGCGCGCCAGCGGCCGTTTCGACGAGGCCGCCGCCGAATACCGCCGCGTGATCGCGCAGAAGCCGCACGCCGGCACGGCGTGGTGGGGCCTGGTCGATCTGAAGACGATCCGGCTCAGCGATGCCGAGATCGACGCGCTGCGTCAGGCGCTGCAGCATCCCGGCGCGAGCGAGGACGACAAGATCGCGATGGGCTACGCGCTGGCCAAGGCGCTCGAAGAACTCAAATGCTATGCCGATTCGTTGCACACGCTGGCGCAGACGCATGCGCGTGCGCGCAGCCGGCAGCAGTGGAACGCCGCCGCCGCTTCGGCGCGCGTCGATGCGACGCTGGCCGCGTCGACCGCGGCACTGCCGCGTGCACCGGCGCCGCTCGGCGGCGAAGTCGTGTTCGTCGCCAGCTTGCCGCGTTCCGGATCGACCTTGACCGAGCAGATCCTGGCCTCGCATTCGCAGGTTGCCGGTGCCGGCGAACTGACCGATCTGCCGCAGGTGCTGAGCGAGGAATCGCGCCGGCGCCAGCAGCAGTTCCCGTACTGGATCAACGCGATGACGCCGGCCGATTGGGAACGCCTCGGGCGGCGCTATCTGGAACGCACCGCGCATTGGCGCACGCAGCACGCCTACTTCACCGACAAGCTGCCGAACAACTGGCAGTACGTCAGCGCGATCCGCTCGATGCTGCCGCAGGCGCGCATCGTGATCGTGCGGCGCGATCCACTCGAAACCTGCCTGGCGATCTACCGGCAGTATCTGGCCAACGCCGAGTACGCGCACACCTTCGCCGACCTGGCCGCGTATTGGCGCGACTTCGATCGCGCGACGCGCCAGTGGGTGCAGGCGTATCCCGATCACGTCTACGAAAACGTGTACGAAGATTTGGTCGCCGATCCGCAGCGCCGCATCCGCGAGCTGCTGGCGTTCTGCGGCTTGCCGTTCGAGCAGGCCTGCATCGATTTCCACAAGACCGAGCGCGACGTGCACACGCCGAGCGCTGCGCAGGTGCGCGAACCGATCCGGCGCGACACGGCGCGTTCGGCGCGCTACGGTGCCCTGCTCGATCCGCTGCGCGCGGCACTCGGCCTGCCGCCGTTCGCCGGCTGAGCCGCCGCCCGTGTCCGACTACATCGATACGTTGCTGGCCGAGTTCGGCGCCGATGCTGGCCGGCACGGCGAAGGCGCCGCGCTAAGTCAGCTGCAAGAGCGCTTGCGCGGGCATGACGCTACGGCATGGGCACTCGCCGTCGCCGGGCTGTTGCGCGCCGGCTTCAGCGCGGCGGCCGGCGCGGCAGCGACATCCGCGCTGCGGCATTTTCCGCAAAATCCACAATTGCACTATTGGCACGGCAATGTGCTGCGCGTGGAGGGTCGCGTGGCGGAAGCCGAGCAGGTGCTGCGCGATCTGCTGCGCGCGGCGCCCCAGCATCGCGACGCGGCGTTGTCGCTGGCATTCATGCTGCGCGAGCAGGGTCGCTACGCCGCAGCGGCACAGGTGCTTGTCGCCTCGACGAATGCGCGCGCGCCGGACCGCGTCGAGATCCAGGCCACACTTGCCTTCCTGCGCGAATGCGGCGCGTTCGACGCGGCGCTGACGCTGGCGCAGGCGGCGCGCGCGCACTGGCCGGACAGCGTCGAGATTGCCGCGCTCGTCGGCGAATTCGCGTTGGCGCTGGGCCAATTCGACCTGGCCGCCGAATGCCTGCGCCAGACGCTGCCGGCCGATCCGCGCCGCGGTGCGAGCTGGCTGCGCCTGAGCCGTTGCCAGCGCTATCGCGAGCGCGGCGACGCGGACGTCATGCGTTTCGAGGCGGCCTGGAACGCACCGCAGCCCGACGCGCAGACGCGCACCTGCATCGGCTTTGCGCTGGGCAAGGCGCGCGACGATCTCGGCGATTTCGCCGGCGCCGCGCAGGTGCTGCGCGAAGCCAATGCGCTCGCGCGCGCCGCCACGCCATGGGACCGCGCTGCGTGGGAGGCGTTCGTCGCGCAGCAGATGGCGTGGACGCCGGTGGGGCCCGTCGTCGACGACGGTTTTACGCCGCTGTTCATCGTCGGCCTGCCGCGCAGCGGCACGACGCTCGCCGCGACCCAGCTTGCGCGCGCGGCCGACGTGCGCGACCGCGGCGAGTTGAACTGGATCGGCGCGATGCACGCGCACCTGTCTGCGCAAGATGCGCTGCACGATTCCGAGGCGCTGCGCGCCACCGCGGCGCTGGTCGCCATCCACATGCGCCGCGACGATGCTCCCGCGCGCTGGTACCTGGACAAGAATCCGCTCAACTTCCGCTATCTCGGCCTGATTGCCGCGCTGTTCCCGCGCGCGCGTATCGTGCATTGCCGGCGCGATCGGCGCGATACCGCGCTGTCGCTGTGGATGCAGCACTTCGATCACCCCGATGCCGCGTTTGCCTACGCGTTCGACGACATCGCCGCCTACGCGCGCGGCTACGACGCGCTGATGACGCACTGGAGAGCGACGCTGCGGCTGCCGCTGTTCGAGCTCGACTACGAAGCGCTGGTGACGGATGCCGAAGGCACGCTCGCACGCCTGACCGAGTTCCTCGGCGGAGCGCGTGTGGCGCCGGATGCGGCGTCGACAGCAATCGCCACGGCGAGCGTGTGGCAAGCGCGCCAGCCGGTGCACCGCGAATCGATCGAACGCTGGCGCCAGTACGTGCCGCACGTGCCTGAGCTCGCGTCCTTCTAGATAAACAATGCCGTCGCGCGCAGCGCGACGATCACTCCCCCTCTCCCGTTGGGAGAGGACACGGGGTGAGGGTCGGGGCTCGCGCAACGCCCAATCGAAGTGGCGCACAGCGCGACGATCACTCCCGCTCTCCCGTTGGGAGAGGGCACGGGCTCGCGCAACGCCCAATCGAAGCGGCGCGCAGCGCGACGATCACTCCCCCTCTCCCATCGGGTCGAGGACCACGCGCTCACGCGATGCGTTGAAGCGCATCGCGTGCGCGATCCAAGGAGGAGGCAGGACGCCGACTGGAGGGCGTTTCAGGTCGAGGACCACGCATCCACGCGATGCGTTGAAGCGCATCGCGTGCGTGGTCCGAGGAGGAGGCAGGATGCCGACTGGAGGACGCTTCAGGTCGAGGACCACGCGCCCAACGCGATGCGTTGAAGCGCATCGCGTGCGTGGTCCGAGGAGGAGGCAGGATGCCGACTGGAGGGCGCTTCATGGACGAATTCTTTCTCGCCCAGCGCGTGCTCTCAGCGCTTGCGCAAATCAATCTCGCCGCTGAACGTATCGGCCTTGATCAGCGCATCACCGTCGCCGACGTGTGCGTCGAGATTGCTGCCGCCGCCGAATTCCTTTTCGCTGACGTGGCCGAAATCGGTATGGATGCCGCCGCTGAACGTCTGCGCTTCCAGATGCGCCGACAGGTTGGCCGGCAGCTGCAGATGGATATTGCCGCTCATCGATTCGAGCGAGAAGCGCGCGTGCGCCGACGGCGTCGCCACCAGCTTGGCATCGCCCGACACGGTGCCGGTCTCCAGTTCCTGCACTTCGCCGGCGTCCAGGCCAATGTTGCCGGATACGGTTTCGAGCTTGATCCGCCCACCCAGCCCGTGCGCGGCGATGTCGCCGCTGACCGTCTGCAGATGCGCGCGCGACATCGCTGCCGGGTGGCTGCCGGTGAACTCGACATCGCCGCTGACGCTGTTGATGTCGATCTGTTCCGCCTCGCTCGCCAATACCAGCTTGCCGCTGACCGCGTTCACGTCGAGCGACTTGCCGGCATTGCCGCTGACGTTCGCGTCGGCGCTGACCACGTTCACCTTCAGCGCCGCGTGGCGTGGCACCTTCAGAATCAGGTCGCTGTCGCTGTGCGGACCCTTGCCGCCGAACCAGCTGTCGCCGCTGCCCTTGACGCGCAGCGAGAGGCGCTGCGCGTCGCCGCCTACTTCCAGGCGCGAGCCGGGGCCGAGCGTGCCGCCGAGCTGCACCTGCGCCTGATCCCAACCCGTGATCACGACGCTGCCACGCACGTTGTCGATCTCGACGCGCGCGTCGGCCGCCACGCTCCAGCTTTGCGCCAGGTCTTTCTCGGCGTCGTCGGCATTGATCGTCGTGCTCTGCGGCGGCGGCGCATCCGCGCCGGCGGCGCCGGCAGAGCCGAGCATCAATGTGGAAAATATCGCAAAGTGTAGATTGTGCATTCGCATCGGGGTTTTCCTTTTGGTCAGCCTGCGCGCGGCGTCTGCAGCAGGCGCATGCGTTGGCTGTTGGTGCGGTTCAGCAGGCCGACCAGGAACACCGCGTCGGGGCGCTGTTCCAGGGCCTGCTGCAGTTGTGCGCTGGCGCCATCCAGATCCTGCGCGGCGGCGGCCAGCGAGGGGTTGGCCGGCTGCGCCCAATCGAGCGCGGTGCGTGCCGAGGCATCCAGTTCCGGAGCGGTGTCCAGGCGTGCATGCCAGCCGAGCACGCCGCAGACGACCAGGAACATCGCCGCCGCGGCGAGTCGCGGCCAGGCTGCTTCGCGGCGCACTGCCGGCTGCAGCCGCGCCTGGATCTGCGGCCACAGGTCGCGTGCCGGCTCGACCGCTCCGCCGAGCTTGCGCATCTGGTTACGCCATTCGAATTCGGAATTCATATCTCACCTCTTCGCATCATGCACGCGGCGCGTTCAGCGCTGCGTGAGCGCGCGCCGCAGCAGGCCACGGGCCCGGTGCAGCTGCGCCTTGGACGAACCCACGGCCATGCCGAGCTCGGCCGAGATCTCCTCGTGCTTCCAGCCTTCGACGTCGTGCAACACGAGCACGGCGCGCGCGCGCGGCGGCAACGCCCCGACCGCACGCTCCAGGTCGCCGCGCTCGGCCGCGCAGAACGGCACTTCGCCGCCGGCTGCGGCTTCCAGCGCCGCGTCGTCGACTTGGGTTTCCTCGCGCCGCGTACGCAGATCCATCAGCGCCGTGTTCACGCCGAGCCGGTACAACCAGGTCGAGAACGCGCTCTCGTGGCGGAAACTGGACAGCTTCTGCCAGGCGCGGATGAACGCTTCCTGGGTCAATTCCTCGGCGCGCGCGCGATCCATGCCGACCAGGCGCAGGATCGCGCCGTGCACCCGGCCGACATTGTCGCGATACAGCTGCTCGAACGCGGCCGTGTCGCCGGCGCTGGCGCGGCGCACCAGCGCCGGCGCATCCGCACGAACTTCGCTGTCGGACAAGGGCAGATTCATGCTGAGCGCGGCACCGTCCATTTGCAGCTTGAGATGCGCCGCAGCGCGCCGGGGTTTAAGCGCAGGCTGCCTTCTCCCGCTGGCGGGAGAAGGCGCAACGGGTTCACGGCGTGCCTACCGCCTGCGGCTCGGTCTCCTGTTCGGCCAACAGCGCGGCGATGCGCTGCTGTTCGCGCGCCAGTGCTTGCGGCAGGCGCGCGCCGTACGAGGCGAGGTATTCGCCGATCGATTCGTATTCGGCAATCCAGCTGTCGACGTCGACATGCAGCAGCGCCTCGAGCTTGCCGCGCGAAAGTTCCAGGCCGTCGAGGTTGAGATCCTGCACGCGCGGCAGGTTGCCGATCGGCGTTTCATCGGCGCCTTCGCCGCCGTTGCAGCGCCCGAGGATCCATTCGAGCACGCGCATGTTGTCGCCGAAGCCGGGCCACAGGAACTTGCCGTCGTCGCCCTTGCGGAACCAGTTGACGTGGAAGATCTTCGGCAGCTTCATGCCGGGCTTGTCGAACGACAGCCAGTGCGCGAAATAGTCGGCGAAGTTATAGCCGCAGAACGGCTTCATCGCCATCGAATCGCGGCGCAGCACACCGACCGCGCCGGTCGCCGCCGCGGTCGTCTCCGAACCCATCGCCGCGCCGACCAGCACGCCGTGCGTCCAGTCCCGCGCTTCGAACACGAGCGGCACCAGGTGTTCGCGGCGCCCGCCGAACACGATCGCCGAGATCGGCACGCCCTGCGCATCCTCGGCGTGTGGCGACCAGCTCGGGCACTGCCGTGCCGCGACCGTGAAGCGCGAATTCGGATGTGCCGCCGGACCGCTTGCGCCACGGCTGTCGGCAACGATGTCGCGGCCCTGCCAGTCCTTCGCCGGTACGCCGTCGGGCAAGCCTTCCCACCACGGATCGCCGTCGGCGGTGACCGCCACGTTGGTGAAGATCGCATCGTGGTTGAGCATCGCCAGCGCGTTCGGATTGGTCTTCGCGCTGGTGCCGGGCGCCACACCGAAATAGCCGGCTTCCGGATTGATCGCCCACAGGCGGCCGTCCGCGCCGGGCGTCATCCAGCAGATGTCGTCGCCGACCGTCCACACCTTCCAGCCGGCCTTGCGATAGCTTTCTGGCGGAATCAGCATGGCCAGATTGGTCTTGCCGCAGGCGGACGGGAACGCCGCCGCGACGTAGTGCGTCTCGCCGTGCGGGTTCTGGATGCCGACGATCAGCATGTGTTCGGCAAGCCAGCCTTCGCTGCGCGCCTGATACGAAGCGATGCGCAGCGCGTGGCATTTCTTGCCGAGCAGCGCGTTGCCGCCGTAGCCGGAGCCGATCGACTTGATCGACAGCTCCTCGGGGAAATGCATGATGAAGCGCTTCTGCGGATCTAGCTCGCCGGTCGAGTGCAGACCGCGCACGAATTTGCCGTCGCGTTCGATGCGCTCGAGAGCGGCGGCGCCCATGCGCGTCATGATGCGCATGTTCGCCACGACGTAGGGGCTGTCGGTGATCTCGACGCCGCAGCGCGCCAGCGGCGAATCGATCGGCCCCATGCAATATGGGATCACGTACAGCGTGCGGCCCTGCATGCAGCCGTCGAACAGCGCATCGATTTTAGCGTGTGCCTCGTCCGGATCCATCCAGTGGTTGTTCGGTCCGGCGTCGTCCTTGTTCTTGGTGCACACGAACGTGAGGTGTTCCACGCGCGCCACGTCGGACGGATGCGAGCGATGCAGGTAGCAGTTCGGATGCGTGCGCGGATTGAGCTCGATCAGATCGCCGTTGCCGAGCATCAGGTCGATCAGTGCGTCGTTCTCGGCTTCCGAGCCGTCGCACCAATGCACGCGGTCGGGCCGGGTCAGGCGGGCGACGTCGTCGACCCACCGGTTCAATGTTTCCAGCTTGCTCATGGTTCTCCTTCCGACGGGCCTTGCGGCCTGTGATTATGTGCGGGCGATCTTCGCCGCCCGGTGTTGCAGTGGAACTTACGCGGGAATCAATGTCGCGATGACGTGCTCGACGTAGTCTTCGAATTCGGCATGGTCCAGCCGCGCCACACCGAGCTGCAGCGTCAACTGCAGGAAGCCGACGTAGGCCGCATACGCGAGCCGCGCGCGCTGCGCCGCGACGCGCTCGTCCATGCCGAGTTCGCGATAGGCGCGGGTGAGGAATTCCATGCGCTGGCGCGAGACGCGTTCCATCACCGGCTGCACGATCGGCTGATCGAGCGCGCGCAGCAGCGCCGAGTAGATCACATGCGACTTCGCCTCGCGGCCGGTGCGGCGGAACAATTCGCGCAGGCGCTCGCGCGGATCCTTGATCGCCTCGACTTCCTCGAACAGCGCCTGCGTGTCGTGCGTCTCCCAACGGCTGAGCGCCGCCTTGAGCAATGCTTCGCGTGTCGGGAAGTGCCAATAAAAGCTGCCCTTGGTAACGCCAAGCTGACGCGCGAGCGCTTCGACTGCGACTGCGGCCAGGCCCTGCGACGCGATCAGGTCGAGCGCGCCGCGCTCCCAGTCGGCAGCGGACAGGCGCGCGCGTTCGAATTTTTCAACGGCATGCAGCATCGTCGAATGGTACCGGGTGGCATCCGCGCGGTGAAGTCGCGCCCGCGCTGCAGCGCAACATGCGGACACAGCCAAGATCTTGATTGACAGCTCGAAAATCGCTGACCATACTCATGCGTATGGTAGCAGTTCCGTCTCCGGCAACCGCCCTTCCCAGCCACTGCGATCAGCTGATCGCGGCCGATGGCGTGGCGCTCGCGCTCGAAACCTACGGCAACGAGCATGATCCGCCGCTGCTGTTCGCGCACGGCTTCGGGCAAACCCGTCTTGCCTGGAGCGCCAGCGCGGCCGCGCTCGCCGCCGAACGCTGGCATTGCGTCACGGCCGATGCACGCGGCCACGGCGACAGCGGCTGGCGCGAGGACGGCGCATATGAATTTGCGCAGTTCGTCGACGACCTCGTGCGCGCGGCGCGGTATTGCCGCAGCGCGCCGGTCCTGGTCGGCGCCTCGATGGGCGGCTTGCTGGGGTTGATCGCGCAGGCCGAGCACAGCGTGTTCCGTGCGCTCGTGTTGGTCGACATCACGCCGCGCTGGGAACCGGCCGGCATCGCGCGCATCCTCGACTTCATGCGCGCGCATCCGCATGGTTTCGCCACGCTCGACGAGGCCGCCGCGGCAATCGCGCACTACCTGCCGCACCGCGCCACGCGCAAATCACCGGAGCGGCTGCGCAAGATGCTGGTGCGCCGCGACGACGGCCGCCTGCGCTGGCACTGGGATCCGCGCCTGCTCGAGCGCATCGCCGCCGACGGACAGCGCCAGCAACAGCGCCTGCTCGATGCCGCGTGCCGCATTCGCGTGCCCACCCTGTTGCTCAGCGGCGAACAAAGCGACATCGTGTCCAATTCCACAATCGAAGAATTTCTGCATTGTGTACCGCATGCGCAGCACGTGCGCGTGGCGCGCGCGACGCACATGATCGTCGGCGACCGCAACGACGCGTTCACTGCCGCGGTGCGCGAGTTCATCCAGCCGCTGCGCAGTGCTGCGCCAACGCTTCCATGAGAGACTTCCCGATGAAACACGCTTCAATGAGGATCACGTCATGAGTCCCTGGTATCCCCTGCTCGCGTTGCTCGCCGCGTCGCTCGTGTGCGCTTATCTGCGCACCGGCCTGCGCAGCTGGACCATCGCCGGCTTCGCCGCGATCGCCGCTGCCGGCTGGCTCGCCGGCTCCGGTGCGCTGGCGATCGCGCTGACCGCGCTGCTGTTCGCCGCGCTCAGCGTGCCGCTCAACATCCCGGATTTCCGCCGCCAGAAACTCACCGCGCCGTTGCTCGCGATCTACCAGAAGATCACGCCGCAGCTGTCGGATACCGAGCGCGTCGCGCTCGAAGCCGGCACCGTCGGATTCGAAGGCGAGTTGTTCAGCGGCAAGCCCGACTGGTCGCAGTTGTTGCGCCAACCGGTGCCGCAGCTGTCCACCGAGGAACAGGCGTTCCTCAACGGCCCATGCGAAGAACTGTGCCGCATGCTCAACGATTGGGAGATCACGCACGAACTGGCCGATCTGCCGCCGGCCGTGTGGGAGTTCCTGAAGAAGAACAAATTCTTCGGCATGATCATTCCGAAGAGTTACGGCGGTCTGCAGTTTTCCGCGCTGGCACATTCGGCGGTATTGCAGAAGGTATCCAGCATCTCGCCCACGGCGGGTTCGACGATCGCCGTGCCGAATTCGCTCGGTCCGGCGGAGTTGCTGCTGCACTACGGCACGCAGGAACAGAAGGACTATTACCTGCCGCGCCTGGCCGATGGCCGCGAGATTCCGTGCTTCGCATTGACCGGACCGTACGCCGGCTCCGACGCCACGTCGATTCCGGACTACGGCGTGGTCTGCAAGGGCGAATGGGAAGGCGGCAACGTGCTTGGCGTGCGCCTGAACTTCGACAAGCGCTACATCACGCTCGCACCGGTCGCCAGTGTCGTCGGCCTCGCGTTCCGCATGTACGACCCGGACAAGCTGCTCGGCGACAAGCAAGACTTGGGCATCACGCTCGCGCTGTTGCCGCGCGACACCAAGGGTATCGAGATCGGCCGCCGGCACATGCCGCTGAACATCCCGTTCCAGAACGGCCCGGTGCGCGGCAAGGACGTATTCGTGCCGCTGTCGCAGCTGATCGGCGGACCGGACATGGCCGGCCACGGCTGGCGCATGCTGGTCGAGTGCCTGTCGGTCGGACGCGCGATCTCGCTGCCGTCCAACACCACCGGCGGCATCCGCATGGCGGCGATCGCGTCCGGCGCCTATGCGCGCATGCGCAAGCAGTTCGGCATCGCGATCGGGCGCTTCGAAGGCATCGAGGAAGCGCTCGCGCGCATCGGCGGCTATTGCTACGCGACCAGTGCGCTGTCGCGCGCGACCGCGGCGGCGGTGGACCGCGGCGAGAAGCCGTCGGTGCCGTCGGCAATCGCGAAGTACCACTGCACCGAGCTCGCGCGCGAGGTCGCCAAGGATGCGATGGATGTGCACGGCGGCAAGGGCGTGCAGCTCGGCCCGAAGAACTATGTCGGCCGCGGCTGGCAGTGCGCGCCGATCGCGATCACGGTGGAAGGCGCCAACATTCTCACGCGCAGCATGATGATCTTCGGCCAGGGCGCAATCCGCTGCCATCCGTACGTGCTCAAGGAATTGCAGGCGACTCAGATCGGCGACTATCGCGAACGCCTGAGCGCGTTCGACAAGGTGCTGTTCCAGCACATCGGCTTCGCGGTCTCGAACGCCGCGCGCAGCTTCGTGCTCGGACTCACGCACGCCGGAATCGGGCGCGTGCCCGGCGAAAAGTATACAAAGCGCTTTTATCGCAAGTTGAACCGCTACGCCGCGGCGTTGGCGCTGGTCGCCGACACCTCGATGCTGCTGCTCGGCGGCAAGCTCAAGTTCAAGGAGAAGATCTCCGCGCGCCTCGGCGACGTGCTGTCGAACCTGTACATCGCCAGCGCCATGCTCAAGCGCTACGAGGACCAGGGCCGCCCCGCCGCCGACCAGCCGCTGCTGGCCTGGGCCTTTCATGACTGCGCCTTCCGCATGCAGAACGCACTCGACGGCGTGCTGCGCAACTTCCCGAACCGACCGGTCGCGTGGCTGCTGCGCGCGCTGGTGTTCCCGCTCGGACGCCGCGAAGCGCCGCCGTCGGACCGGCTCGGCCACCGCGTCGCCGCGTTGCTGTGCACGCCCGGCGAGGCACGCGACCGGCTCGGCGAATTCGCCTTCCTCACGCCCTGCGCGAACAATCCCGCCGGCCGCCTGAACGCCTTGCTGGCGGACGTGATCGCAGCCGAACCGGTGGAGCGCAAGTTCGCCAAGACGCTGCGCGGCGATCAGCACGAGCACGACTACGCCGCACAACTCGCCGCCGCCGAGGCGCAGGGTGCGATCAGCGCCGAGGAGCGCAAGCTGCTCGAACGCGTGCGCGCCGCAAGTTTCGAATTCATCAGCGTCGACGATTTCGATTCGCGCGAACTCGAAGCGGCGGTCAAGCACGGCAAAACCGTGCTGCGTTCGGTCGCTTGACGTGAGCGCGTCGGCGCTGGACATGTTTCGGCGTTTCGGCGCGAGCGCGCCGGGACGCTGGCTGTTCTCCTGGCTGGTGTGCCGGCGCGCGCCGTATTTCGCCTCGATCGTGCCGCGCATCGAGGAACTCGAACCGGGACACTGCGTGGTGCGTCTGCGCGACCGCCGCCGCGTGCGCAATCATCTGGGTTCGGTGCACGCGATCGCGCTGTGCAACGCGGCCGAACTCGCCGGCGGGCTCGCCACCGACGCGGCGTTGCCGGCGCAACTGCGCTGGATCCCGAAAGGCATGCAGGTGCGCTATCTGAAGAAGGCGCACGGCACGCTTCGCGCCACCGCGAACGTGCCGCGCATCGACGCCGCGCGCGGCCCGCAGGAAATCCACGCCAAGGTCGAAGTGCACAACAGCGCCGACGAGCTGGTGTTCGACGCCGACATCACGATGTGGGTTTCGCCACGCGCGCCGGCCTAGCGCCTGCCCTCAGGAAATCCGCGCTTTGTTCGAAGTGCACAATGTCAGCGACGCGCTGATGCTCGACGCCGACGTCACGACGTGGGTTGCGGCGCGCGCCGCTCACAAGTGCATCGGTTCGCGCCGTTCCAGCTCGCGCGCGAGGCGCCAACCGAGTGTGCTTGAACCCGCGGCACCGAGCATGCTGAGCAGGGCGAAGCCGGCCACCGAAAGGTTCAGGTCCTTGAGCAGATTGAACGAGGTGGTGATGATCAGGTCGCCGAAACGCCACACCGCGGTGTCGATGAAATTCTTCGCCTTGTAGCGCGTCTCCGCCGGCACAAGCGTGTACAGGCTGTCGATCGCCGGCTTGTTCACGCCGTACAGGCTCGCGCGCGTCACGATCGCCAGTGCCGCGATCCATGGATCGCCGAGCACCACCAGGCCGAGCAGCATCACGATCTTGACCGCGCCGTCCACCACGAACGCCGCCTTGGCGCCGAACCACACCATCAGCTCGCGCGTAACCAGCAGTTGCAGGCCGACCTGCAGCAGGTTCGCGTACAGATCGATGCCGGCGGCGAAGCTGGTGCGCTCCTCGGCTGAATGGAACGTGACGTGACTGTAGTCGGCGAGCAGTGCGTAGATCACCGTGCCGACGCAATCGCCGAGCAGCATCAGGAAGGCGAAGCGCTGCATCAGCGGCGAGCGCACCGTCTCGACCGCGCCGGCGAAGATGCCGCCGCCGATGATGCGCTCCTCGCGCGCCTCGTCGCCGCGCACCGGATGCCGGCGCGACCAGCGCAGCAGCAGGCCGATGCACAGGATCGCCACGACCAGTAGTGCAGCCGACACCACCAGCAGACCCGGCACGCCGACCAGGAACACCAGCGTCTTGGTCAGCGTCGGGCCGGCAATCGCGCCGACCGGTCCGCCCACGGCGATGATCGGGAACAGCCGATGCGCCTGGTCCGCATCGAACAGGTCCGCCATCAGGCTCCAGAACACCGCCACCACGAACAGGTTGAACACGCTGACCCAGACGAAGAACACACTGCCGAGCGCGCGCGCGCCGATGTCGTCCTGCATGCGGAACAGCCAGACGAAGCCGAGCATGCCGGCAATGAAGAAAAAGTATACATACGGCACGAACTGGCGCCGCGTGAAGCGCGCCACCAGCATGCCGAACAGCGGCGTGAGCGCGAGCGTGGCCAGGAACGTGGCGGTGTAGAACACCGGCAGCGACGGCGAGCCGACCGCGGCGGAAAGCTGGTCGCGCACCGGACGGATCACGTAGTACGCGGCCAGCACGCAGAAGAAGCAAATCGAACCCAGCAGTACCGCGGCGCGCTCGAAACGCTCGACGTGCAGGCGCCGCAATGCCTTCGTCAGCGAAGCGCTGCGCGCTGGTCCCGGTTTTTCGTCCTCGTGCTCGGCCACCCCGCCTCCTGCTGCCGCCACGACCGCGCGCCGCGCCGTGTGGCCGCGGCGAAGGGTACCACGCGGCATTGCGCGGGAACATCAATCGCGTATGCTCGCCGCCATGCCGGTCGCACTCGCCGCGATTCATACGTTTCCGCTGAAGTCCGCCGCGCCGCTGGCGCACGCCGAGCGCGCGGTCGAAGCGCGTGGACTGGCCGGCGACCGGCGCTGGATGGTGATCGATGCGAACGCCAAGTTCGTCACCGGCCGACAGCAGTCGCGCCTGACCCTGATACGCGCGCGCGGCGACGCCGATGCGCTGCTGCTCGATGCCCCCGGCATGCCGACGCTGCGCGTCGCCGCGCCGAGCGACGGGGCGCGGGTGCGCACCGCGGTGTGGGGTGCTGCAGTCGAGCCGCTGCTTGCCGCCACCGAAGCGCAGGCCTGGATCAGCGCGTTCCTCGGCATGCCGTGCCGCCTTGTATACATGGATGCAAACTGTACCCGCGCCGTGAAGGACAAATACGACGGCCGCTACGGCGCGGACGGCGACGTAGTCAGTTTCGCCGACGGGTTTCCGCTGCTGCTGATCTCGCAGGCGGCGCTGGATCAGCTCAATGCGCGGCTGGCGCAGCCGGTGCCGATGCTGCGCTTTCGGCCGAACCTGGTCGTCGCGGGCAGCGCGCCGCATGCCGAAGACGGCTGGAAGCGCGTGCGCATCGGGGCGTGCGAATTCGACGTGGTCAAGCCATGCACGCGCTGCGTGTTCACGACGGTCGATTTCGAGCGCGGCGAGCGCGATCCGTCCGGCGAGCCGCTGCGCACGCTGGCCACGTACCGGCGCAGCGCCGACGGCGTGACGTTCGGCCAGAACCTCATTCCACGCCGGCTCGGCACGCTGCGTGTCGGCGACGTCGTCGAAGTGCTTGCTTGACGCTGGGCCGTGTCCATGCTGCGCTGCGATGGAGCATCTGCTCTACGCGCGGGCGGTATTTGTAGTCCGCGGTTCACGGCGCCGGTGCGGGCGCGATGAATCAAGCCCCTACATGATCGCCTTTCTCGAATGACCTACGACTACATCATCGTCGGCGCCGGCTCCGCCGGCTGCGTGCTCGCGAACCGGCTCAGCGCCGATCCGAACCGGCGCGTGTTGCTGCTCGAAGCCGGCCCGAGCGACTGGCATCCGTTCATCCACATGCCGGCCGGCATCGCCAAGATGGTCGGCAACAAGGGCATCAACTGGGACTATTACACCGAGCCGCAGGCGCAGCTCGACAATCGCCGCCTGTGGTGGCCGCGCGGCCGCGTGCTCGGCGGCTCCAGTTCGATCAACGCGATGTGCTACATCCGCGGCGACGCGCGCGATTACGACGAGTGGGCGCAGCTCGCCGGCGATGCGCGCTGGCGCTGGCCGGAAGTGCTGCCGTATTTCCGCCGCGCCGAAGGCAACACGCGCGGCGCCGACGCACTGCACGGCAACGACGGTCCGCTTGCGGTGCAGGACCTGCGCAGCCGCAACGTGCTCAGCCAGGCGTTCGTCGACGCCGCGCTTGCCTGCGGCCATCCGCTTAATGCCGATTTCAATGGCAGCGAGCAGCGCGGCGTGGGTTTCTACCAAGTCACGCAGAAGGACGGCGCGCGCTGTTCCACCGCCGCCGGTTATCTGCGGCCGGTGCGCGACCGCGCCAACCTGCAGGTGCGCACGCGCGCGCAGACGCAGCGCGTGCTGCTCGACGGTGGCCGCGCGCACGGCGTCGTGTTCAAGCACCGCGGGCGGCTCGAACGCGCCGAAGCCGGCGAGGTGATCCTGTGCGGCGGCGCGATCAATTCGCCACAGCTGTTGCTGCTGTCCGGCATCGGCCCGGCCGCGCATCTGCGCGAGCACGGCATCGACGTGGCGCACGACGCGCCCGGCGTCGGCGCCAACCTGCAGGATCACCTGGACATTTGTACATTGCAGCAATGTACACAGCCGGTCAGCTACGACCGGCTGAGCGACATCGCCGTGGCGCTCAAGTATCTGCTGCGCCGCGACGGCCCCGGTACGTCGAACATCGCCGAGGGCGGCGGTTTCGTGCGCACGCGCCTGGCGCGCGACGCGCGCTGCGACCTGCAGCTGCACTTCATCCCGGCGTTGCTCGACGACCACGGCCGCAATCGCCTGCCCGGTTATGGCTACACGATGCACGCCTGCATGTTGCGGCCGAACAGCCGCGGCACGATCCGGCTGCAGTCGCCGAACCCGGACACCAAGGCGAGCATCCGGCCGAACTACCTAAGCGATGCGGAAGGCTACGACCTCGCCATGCTGGTCGAAGGCGTGAAGCTGTCACGCGAGATCTTCGCGGCCAAGCCGTTCGACGCTTACCGCGGCGACGAGATCTTCCCCGGCGCAGCCACGCAGACCCACGCCGACATCGCCGCCTTCATCCGGCGCAAGGCCGAAACCGTCTACCACCCGGTCGGCACCTGCCGCATGGGCAGCGACGCCGATGCCGTGGTCGATCCGGAGCTGCGCGTGCACGGCGTCGCCGGCCTGCGCGTGGTGGACGCGTCGGTGATGCCGACCTTGCCGGGCGGCAACACGAACGCGCCGACCGTCATGATCGCGGAGCGCGCGGCGGATTTTATCGCCGAAGGTTGAGCTCGCGCGGATTGTTCTCGCGCTCGGCAGTTCTCTTGTGCTCGTCACGTGCACGATGCACGCGCTTCGCCGAACGTACAGGGATGTACGTCCGGCGAACCCCGGAGTGCGCTCGCGTACCCGTAGGGCAGGATGCCCGGAGGGCGCGACCGATCGGGGTGCCTTTCTCTTGGTTACTTCTCTTTGGGCAAGCAAAGAGAAGTGACCCGCTCCTCCGCAGGAGGAGTGGAAGCTTTGGCTCTTTGAGACAAAGAAGAAACGACAAAGTCAAAAGAAAGAGCTGGATTCCAGCTTTCGCTGGAATGACGAGCATGAGAGCAAGAACTGGATTCCCGCCTGCGCGGGAATGACGAGCTCAAGGCAAAGCCAAGGGGTTAGGCGACCTGATCAAGCTGCGGCGGCAAGGGACAATGCAATGTCGCGCAGATCGTGCGCAGCAGTTCGGCTTCGGTGACCGAGACCTTGCCGTCGGCGCCGATCGCGCGGGTCAGACCGCGCACGATCAGTTCCTTGCCGGCGGGAGCGACCTGATCCAGTTTCGGCAGCGCGCGGTCGAGCGCGATCGCCCATTCCTTGCACTCGGCGTATTCGCGCATCGAATCGGGCGTGACTTCGTGCATGCCGAGCAAGTAGGCACGCTGCGCGTCGGCGGGGTCGTCGTTGCCGTATTCGGCGATGATCGCGAACACATCGGCCAGCTCGTTCGCGCAGGCGGTTAGCTTGAGCGAACCGGTCGGTCTGGACTTCGACGGGTCGAGCGCATCGACAACCTGCACGGAGATCAGGCGCGCCAGACAGTATTCGCCGAGCTGCACGCGGCCGTCGGCCTGGATCAATTCGTTCAGCACGACCAAGAAGCCCTGCAGTTGCGGGCGCGGGCGGCGGCGCAGGCACGGGAAGGTCAGTTGCGCCAGCGGCAGGCGCTGCAGCGGATGCAGCGTGCGCACCTCGGCGGCGATCTCCTCGACGCCGGCGCGCGTGGCCGCATCGTGGTACTTTTCCACAATGCGCAATTGCTTGTCGCGCACGGTGGCATCGTCGTCCAGCGCCATCGCGTAGATCACCTGCGGCGCGCGCTCGGACATGTAGGCGAACGCGCGCAGCTTTTCTGAAATCGTGGTGTGAATGACGGACGCGGTGCGGTAGTCGTCCGAGCCCGGATGCGCGACTTGGGTGGCGACCTTGTTCGGTGTCAGCGTGACTTGTGCATTCGCGCCGGGCAACGCGCCGGCCGCGGCGGCGCCCAGCGCTAGGCCGACACCCTGCTTGAGCTTGCCGCCGATGCCCGGCAGCAGATCGCCGAGCGAGCGCTGCGCCGCCGGCTCCGGTTCTTCCGCGCCTTCCGGCTGCGCCGCCTGCTTGGCCAGGCGATGCGCGATCTCGACGAATTCGGTCGGCTTGAATTGCGGCTCGAGCAGCGTAATACGCTGCACCAGCGGCGGGTGCGTCGCGAACAGCGCGCCGTAGCCGACGCCGTCGCAGAACAGCATGTGCGCAACTTCCTCGGTCTCCGCGCTGGCCAGCTTGGAGCCTTCGGCGAGCGCGCCTATCTTCTTCAGCGCGCCGCTGATGCCGAGTGTCTGGCGCGTGAACTGCACCGCGGACGCGTCGGCCAGGTATTCGCGCTGGCGCGAGATGCCGGCCTTGATCAGGCGGCCGAAGAACACGCCGATGTAGCCGATCGCGAGGATCGCGAAGCCGAACGCGATGATGCCGCCGGAATCGCGGCTGCGCCCGGTGTTCTCGATCACCTTGCGGCCGAGGATGCCGATCACGAGGATGCCGAACAGCACGCCCATCAGGCGGATGTTCAGACGCATGTCGCCGTTGAGCACGTGGCTGAACTCGTGCGCGATCACGCCCTGCAGCTCATCGCGCGAAAGGCGCTCGAGCGCACCGCGCGTGACTGTGATCGCCGCGTCCGACGGTGTGTACCCGGCAGCGAACGCGTTGATGCCGGGCTCGTCCTCGAGCACGTAGATTTCCGGCACCGGCACGCCCGAGGCAATCGCGATTTCCTCGATTACGTTGCGCAGGCGCTTGTAGCCGAAGTTGCGCGTGTCCGATTCCACCAGCGTGGCGCCGAACTGGCGCGCCACCGCGCCGCCGCCGCCGCGCAGCGACATCACCTTGTACATCGTGCATGCGCCGATCAGCAGAAGCACCGCGGCGCTGGCCCAGAACATCGCCTGCGGCTGCACTGCGCCGAAGTTCAAGCGATGGTACTGGTCGCGGCCGACCGCGCCGAACGCGATCATCAGCACCAGATCCACCGCGGCGATGATCGCGATCACGGCCAGCACGAACAGGATCAGCATGCGCCGCGTATGGCTGCGGGCGCGCTCCTGCTGGGCGAAGAAGTTCATGGCGTAGGGACGAGGGTTGAGGGACGCGGGACGAGAAAAAGCGCGGGCTGCTGCAATTCGCTCGCCCTTCGCCGCTCGCCTCTCGCCCCTGCAGTCAGTCGAACTTCACCTTGACTGCCTTGCGCGCCTCGGGCGTCTCGATCTCCAGGGGCGACGCCGGCGCGAAGTTGTACATGTTCGCGATAAACGAGTTCGGGAACACTTCGCGCTTGTTGTTGTAGAACATGACCGCGTCGTTGTACGCCTGGCGAGCGAACGCGACCTTGTTTTCGGTCGAGGTCAGCTCCTCGGTCAGCTGCATCATGTTCTGGTTGGCCTTCAGGTCCGGATAGGCCTCGGCCACCGCGAGCAGCCGCCCGAGCGACTGGTTGAGCTGGTTCTCGGCGCCACCGAGCTGCTGCATGGCCTGCGGGTCGCCCGGGTTGGCCTTGGCCGCGCTCAGGCCGTTCATCGCCGCGCCGCGTGCCTGCACCACCGCCTCGAGCGTCTCGCGCTCGAAACTCATGTACTTCTTGGCGGTTTCGACCAGGTTCGGGATCAGATCGTAGCGTCGCTGCAACTGCACATCGATCTGTGCGAACGCGTTCTTGTAACCATTTCGCGCCGTCACCAGTCCGTTGTAGATGCCGATCACGAACAGGATCACGGCAACGATGATGACCAGCAGGATTAGCATGCTCATAACACACGGTCCCCAATTTGGCGGTAGTATGACGCCCCGTGCGAAAGCATAGCACGGCGCCTGGACGCAGCCGTTACGTCGTTCCACAAGAAAGAGTACTGCTCCGGTGATCCCCACAACCGTGTTTCGCAAGACGGCCGTGTTCCTGGCCGTGATATTCGCAGCGAGCTTCGGCGCGGATGTCTCCGCGCGCGATGCGCGCGCCGCGCACACCCATCGCCGCCTCGCCCCGGCCAGCGCCGCCCCCGCACCGCCCAAGTCCGATGCGGGCATGCCCGCAGTCGCTGGCGACGCCAACGCGGCGGCGCGCGATTTCAACCGCTGGCTCGACAGCGTCGAACAATCCGAACAGATCTCCGGCATGGCCGCGGTGATCGTCAAGGACGATCGCGTACTGCTGCAGCGCGGCGTCGGCTTTGCCGATGCGAGCCAGCAGCGCCCGGTGACCCCTGACAGCGTGTTCCGTCTGGCCTCGTTGTCGAAGGCGTTCGCCACCGCGCTGACCGGGCTGCTCGTCGACGAAGGCATGCTGAGCTGGGACACGCACGTAGCCGGCGTGCTGCCGACGTTCGAACTCAAGGACGGCGACGCGAGCAGCAAGCTGACCGTGCGCGACATCCTGAGCCAGCGCGCCGGTCTGCCGCACAACACCTACGACACGCTGCTCGAACAAGACGCGCCGTACGAGGAACTGGTCGAGAAACTGCGCGACGTGCCGATGGCGTGCAACGTCGGCGACTGCTACGGCTACCAGAACGTGGCGTTCTCGCTGATTGGCGATATCACCTACGCGGTCAGCGGCGACTTCTTCTATCATCTGGTGGAGAAGCGCTTGTTCCATCCGCTCGGCATGGACACTGCCACCTATGGTCGCGTCGCGCTGGAAGCCAGCGCCGACTGGGCCAAGCCGCATTCGCATCGCGGCCGCTCGTGGGTGCCGATCCCGATCAAGGAATCCTATTACCACGTGCCCCCGGCGGCGGGCGTCAACGCCAGCATCCGCGACATGGGCAAGTGGCTGATCGCGCAGATGGGCGGCCGGCCCGAAGTGCTGCCGCAAGAATTGTTGACAACGCTGCATACTCCACTTGTGGAAACGCCGATCGAGCGGCACGTCACGCCGTGGCGCAAGGCGCGCCTGCGCAGCGCCAACTACGCGCTCGGCTGGCGCGTGTACGATTACGCCGGCCAGACGCTGGTGTTCCACGCCGGCGCGGTGCAGGGCTATCGCTCGATGATCGCGTTCCTGCCCGAACAGCGCTTCGGCGCCGTCATGCTGTGGAATTGCGAATGCGCCCTGCCGAGTGGCCTGATGCCGATGCTGCTCGACCGTTACCTCGGCCTGGGCGAGGTCGACTGGGCTGGCCTGGAGACGCCGAAGCGTTCGCGCCTGGTCGCCGGCGGCAGCCACTGACGGCGTCCATACGCGTGCCGCGCGTCGCGGCCACCTAGACGTCCGGAACGCTTTCGCGCTGCAGTCGTGCGCATTGCATGCATGCCGATTTCTGGCATGATGCCGGCTCAAGCCGAGAGAAGCCGCGATGCTCATTGCCGAGCATTTCTTCCTGATCGCGTGTGACCCGCGCGCCGGTCTGCCGACGTGGCCGCGCCGCACGCAGGGTGCGCCGCAGCTGGCTTCGGCGGCGCTGCTGCTCGATCTGGCGACGCAGCGGCGGTTGAAAATGCACAACGCGCTCGTGCACGGCGATACGCGCGTGCCGCTCAATCATCCGTTGCTGGCCGAAGCGCTGCACGCGATCGTGCATCATCCGGTGACGGTTGTCGGTGCGCTCGAAGCGATCTCGCGGCGCCTGAATCCGCTGGTCGAAAAAGTACTCGACGGATTGTTCCGGCGCGATCTGGTGCATCGCAACGAGAGCCGGCGCTGGCTGTTGCTGCGCCGCGTGCGCTATCCGTTACGCTCGATGCAAGCGCGCAACGAAGCGATCCTGAGCCTGCGCCATGCGGTGCATGTGGAGGACGATCTGCATGGGCTGGCGTTGCTGCTGCTGTCCGACCTGAGCGGGCTGCTGCCGGAACTGCTGGACGCGCGCGAACACGAACTGGCCACGCGCCGCCTGCTTGCGCTCAACAGCAATACGAATCAGAGCACCGACGACACGCTGACGATTCTCGCCAACGTGCGCGCCGCGCTGCTGGCCTAAAGAGGCACCGCATCGCAAACATCCGGCTGCGTGCCGGCGTTGCAAAGTTCGGCCTTCCAGATCTCGCAGAGCAACCATCCCTGGTGCGCCATCCGATCGGCATCCTGCCTCACCCTCGCAATTCGCGCGACATGCGGTTCATCGCATGTCGCAAGCGCGAATCGCTCGACCTGCTCCGGGCGTTCGTCGCCGCGCGCAATGCGCTTCAACGCATTGCGCACGCGCGGCGCCTCACCCGGCGCCGAGCTTGAACTCGATGCGCCGCTTCATGCGCTCTTCCACGGCCTTGCCGTTTTCCATCTTCGGCTTGAACGTCCAGCGCTGCACGGCGCGCAGTGCGGCGTCGTTGAACACGCGCGTCGGCTGCGCGCCGACCACGGTCGCATTCGAAACGCCGCCATCCGGCGTGACGGTGAACTCGACTTCGACCCAGCCTTCCTGGTGCTTGATGAACGCCTCGCGCGGATATTCCGGCGCGGCGGACTTGACCAGTTCGGCCGAGCGCGATTCGCCGCTCGGCGCCGGTGGCGGAGCGGGCGTGGGCGCGGCCGCCGGCGGCGGTGTCGGCGCAGGTGTCGCCGGTTTCGCTGCGGCGGTTGCGGTCGGTGCCGCGGGCGTGGCTTCCGGCGTCGCGGTTGCGGCCGGCGCGGTGCCGGCGGCGGGTGCGGCGGCCGCAGCGGAGGCTTTCGCCGCTGCAGCGGCAGCAGCCGCAGCCTGCTGCTTCTGTTCCGTCTCGACCTGTTTCTTCTTCGAGTCGAGCTTGCCGCGCAGGATCGTCAGCGTGTAGTTGTTCGGATCCGCTTTGGCCAGATTGTCGATTTCGCGCAGCGCTTCATCGACGTTGCCCGCATTGATGTTCTGCTCGACCACCGGGGTGGCGAACGGGAACATCTCGCGCAGCGCGTCTTTCGCGGTCGCGTTGTTCGGATCCTTCTCCAGCACCTTCAAGTAGTACTCGAGCGCGTTGTTGCCGGCCGGAGCCACATAGCGCTGCTCGCGGAACGCGGTACCCGCTTCCTTGATCAGCTGTTCCTTGCTCAGCTCGGGTACTTGCGCCACGGGCGCGGCCGGCGTCGGCGCGGCCGGCGCACCAGGCGTGCCCGCGGCTGGCGCGCTCGGCGCCGGTGCATTGCTGCCGCGCGGGAAGAAGAAGTAGGCCGCGATCGCCGCGCCGATCACGATGATGACGATCGGCAGGAACTTGACGATGGGATTCGGTGCGGGGGCGTTACGGGATCGGGGATTTCTGTCGGCCATGATCGGTCATCGCAGCTGGAAAAGAGGGTTCCGCGCGTTCCGCCATGCAAATTCCTATCCAGCCGCCAGTCAGGCGATCAGCCCCCCGACGGCTGCTGCGCGGCCAGATGAAAATACCGCATTTTTTTGCGCCTGTCGCATCCTTTTTTTCGATGCCGCCCAGCGGCAGGCGCAGCCGCAATCCACTTCAACCGCCGAATCCGTCCTTGAATATCTCGTCTACATCGGGAATCACGAGCAGACTGGCGGAAATTGGCGGTAGCGCGCTCAGCGTCAGCGCGTTGCTGTTGATGCCGCCGGTACCGGTCTGTGCCAGGGCCGAGGTGCCCGTGAACCCGTACAGTTTCCATGTCGCCACGTGCGGCGCGTCGAAGGTCAAGGCGACGTCGTGCGTCAACGTGTCCTTGTTGGTCAGCAGCACGAACGTGTTCCCGTTGCCGTGGAACGCGTACGCACCGATCTGATCGACGTTCGCGCTCGTGGCCGCCACGCTGTCGCCCTGCACCTTGGCGCCGGCGCCGTCATAGTTGAGGAAGATGGAAAAGCCACGCTCGGCTTTCGAGTTCGTCGCCGGCGCGGTCCAACGCGTGGCCAAGTCCACGCCTTCGCGCGCGAAGATCGCCAACACCTCGGCCTGCGCGACGGCACCGCTCGAGGTCGTGTCCTGATCCCACGCGTACTCGGTGATCGCGAGCTTGGTGCCCGGGCAGTACTGATTGATCCAGGCCTTCACGCGCGGAATGAAATTCGGCTTCGAATAATGATTCGGCGTGTCGCCGAGCGTGCCCATCCAGGATTCCGAAACCCAGTTCGGGTCATACAGTTCCTTGAGCGAGCGCAGGCGCCGGTCGCGCGTGTGTGCGTCGTCGTTGTTGCTGTAGATGAAACCGGCCGAGCCGCTCGGATCGGCCTGCGGGTAATAGTGCAGGTCGATGTAGTCGACCAGATGCTTGCCGCCGGCCAACGGATTGGCGCACACCTGCTGCAGATACCACGCGATGAACGGCAAGCCGCCGTGATTGGTGCGGTCGGTGCCGTCGAGACAGTTGCCGCGCGCCGCATCATCGGCCGAGGTGAACAGTTCGCAGTAGCCCCAGGTCACCGGGCCGGTGACCTGCGCATCGGGTTCCTGCTGTTTGATCGCCGTGCCGTACGCTACCGCCTTGCCCCAGATTTCGTCGTAGGTGGGTCCGTTCGGATGCAGGTCGCGATGCGTGGAATTCCACAGCATCACTTCATTGTCGAGCGTGAAGAATTTCACGCCACCGTTCGCGGCCGTGCCGTGCGCTGTCTGCATGTGCGCCACCCAGCCCTTCTGGAAATTCTGATCGACAGCGGTCGAGGTATCGTGCGGATCGTTGTTGATCAGGTGATACCAGCCATTCGCCGCATTGTAGAGCACGCAGTTCGCCGACGCGTTGCTCGCCGGATTGCACTCGCCGCTGCCCGCGTCCGTGTCGTACGGATCGACCGCATCGGACTGGTACGGGAACGGCACCTGCGCGCCGTACTTGCTCACCTTGAAGCTGGCGAAGTACGGATGATTGAGTGGACTGTCGCTGCGCGGCACCCAGCCGATCGTCGGGATCGTCATCAGCGGCTGGATACCGGAACCGAGCGCGGCACCGATGAAGGCGTCCGCGTCGTTGCCGTTCGGCGGTATATGCGCGCGGTCGCTGGCACCGGGGATGTTTTCCCAGAAGTAGTCGCTCGCCGTGCTGTGCACGTCGACCTGCCAGTTGTAGCGCGTGGTCGAGTTGCCGCCCCAGCGATCCACCGTGTAACCCATCTGCGCGTTGCGCGCGGCATCGCCGTAGGCGACGCCGAAAATCAGCGGGTTGATCGGATGCACGTTCGCGGTCGCATTGACGCTGACCGCGACGCTGCCGCCGGCTGGCGGCGCGGTCGTGCGCGGATTGAACACGATCTGGTCGATGTACGCGGGAGGTTGTCCGTTCGTGGCGTCGTTGCCGCCGTCGGCATCCATGATGACCAGGCAGTTGAACGTGCCGAACGTGAGCCCGGCGGCATCGAAGTCGTAGGTCGCGGTGGCCCAGCTGTTCTGCGGGATCGCGCCACCCGGAACCAGCGTCGCAACCGCGACCGGGGCGGTCAGGCCGCCGTAGTTGTCGCAGACATACATCTGCAGTTTCTGCGCACCGGCGCTGCCGCCGTTCACCTGGAAGGTGAGGCTCTGATAGTCGACTAGGTTGAACTCGCTGCTGTTGGCGACGAACTGCAATCCACCCCACGAGCGCGCGACGAAGCGGATCGAATTGCCGCTGGCGCCGTACACAGGCGAGGTATTGGCCAGGCTGTAGTCGGGGACGTTCGCCCACGTGCCGTCGGCGTAGCCGTTGCGCAACGCGTTGTCGTACAGCACCAGTGGCGGTACGGCGGCGTGCAGCGTCGCGGACAGCAACAGCAACGACAGGGCATTGAGTGTGCGCATGATGTTCGACCTCCTCCTATCGAACATGGAATCGGAATCCGGCGCGCATTCGTGCCGTTGGCGGAAAAGCGTTCGGATTCCTGCAGACCGGCATCGTCGGCTCCGAGCGCAGCGGCTTGCGCGGATCGTGGGCGAAGCCTAGCAACCCCAGCCAGGCCGCACCGCGCGCTGCGTCACACTGCGTCCGCGACACCCGACGCAGTGCACGCCGACGCGGTAACGCTTCACACCAACTTCACTGCACCGGAATCACCAAACGCGTCTGCAATTGCTCCGGCGGGGTGTTGCCCGGGTCGCTGATGTATTCCTCGATCAGGCGATCCTTCGGCTTGTAGCCCTGCACGGCCAGCCAGGCGTAGGCCTTCTGCGTGGTGTCGCCCAGCTTGTCGTACGGGCCGACGTGGACGAACTGCACCGCCTTGCCGGCGTAGGTTTCGCCGCTCTTGATGTCGTCCGTCGCAGCGACGTCGTTGCGGTCGACCGGCACGCCGGCGTCGAACTTCCAGCCGTTCGCGTCGTAGCTCGTGGTGATCGTCAGCGGCGCGCCCTGCATGGTGATCGCGTTGGCCTTCATGAATTCGCCGAGCCGCGCATACGCGGCACTCAGCGCGAGCTTGGCCGAATCGGCGTCGGCGCCGCTGCTGCCTGTGACAAAGTATATTTTTTGCGCCGCGCGCTGCACTTCGTCGCCGTGCACACCGCTGATGTCGGCGACCGGGAATCCTTCGACCAGCGTCTTCAGGCGCGCCAGTCCCTGTTCGTAGTCAGGCCCGACCATCTTGTCCATGAACAAACCCATGTAGCGGCCGACGACGTTCCAGATGAACTTGCCGTCGAGCGCGAGCGGCGCCTGCGTGTCGAGTGTCCACACCACCTTGGTACTGCCGGGCGCGCTGCCGGGCAGCAGGCCGAAGTGCGCGCGCGCCTTGCCCATGTCGCCGAAATCGAGCGCGACGCCGATCGACTTGTCCGGTGTGCTCTCGGTGATTTCCTGACTGCCGGAACCGACCGTGTTCGGATCGCCTTGCCAGCTCATCTTCGCGCCGACGCCGGAGACCGGACCGGTGATCGCGTACTTCGCATTCGGATCCTTCATCGCCCACGGCGACCAGTCGTTGAAGCGGCGGTAGCTGTCGAGCACCGCGAACACTTCCGAGGCCGGGCGGTTAATCGTGATGGAGCGTTCGACGTGCGCCGAATCCGGCAGCACGAACGCGACGCCAATCAGAAGCACGACGAGCACGAGCACGAACAGCAGCAGGTTCTTCAGAAACCGCATGACGCTTCTCCCCGGCAAGTGCGCGCAATCGTAGTGCAGACGCACCGACGGCGCCACATCGTGACGGCCGGCATTCGGAAACAGCGGGGCAAGGAAGGCGGGTTGTCCGGTAAGACCTCTCCCCGTGCTGGGCAAGTCACGGGGAGAGTCAATCGGACTTTGATGAAGGTATCGTTATTGCGTGTTGCGTGTCGCTTGATCTGTTACCTGCCGCAGGGCGTGATGCTGTGCCCTGCGGCCAAACCAGCCGCTAGGACCTCGGCCGGTGCGTCTCGACCAATCCTTTGGTCATGTAGAGAGACTTACTTCTTCTTTGCAGTCTTGCGTGCGGTCTTCTTCGCTGCCTTGGCCTTCACGGTCTTCTTGGCGGCCTTCTTCGCAGCTTTCTTCGCAGGTTTCTTTGCAGCTTTCTTCATAGCCATATCGCGTCTTAGCTCCTCGTCAGTTGGTAGTTGCTGCCCAGTAAAAGCATGCAGGAACGCTTCGCACAGCAGATCGCTGTTGGTCGCGTGCCTGAGATTGTTCACTTG